>Ga0255772_10004146_pt1 | contig 13709 bp, 22 predicted proteins | sample 071ome_34_FD_179970 | JGI IMG/M metagenome (GOLD analysis project Ga0255772, IMG submission 179970) | Coastal salt marsh microbial communities from the Groves Creek Marsh, Skidaway Island, Georgia - 071411BT metaG (version 2) | ecosystem: Environmental > Aquatic > Marine > Intertidal zone >...
GCGCCGAGGACCCTCTACTACGTGTAGATTGGAACCTGATACATTAGCCATAGTGCTAATAGCTTCTTTGACTGTCACTCCTTCAGGTGCACCCAGACAATCTATTGTTCCTGTTGGTGGATTGTTAGTAATTCTATAAAGCGATTCTACAATATCATACACATGAGTATAATTACGCACGCACGTACCATCACGTGTGTCATAGTCTGTACCATGTATGTGTAGTGTATCAAACTTACCATTTGCAACAGCTGCTGCCTTACGAATCAAATGACTGTACTCGTCATCAAACTTATGATAACCATCGTTACCACTGACATTATAGAATCTCACGATACTAGCATTTTCATTGAATTGTTTTGTAATGAGTTCACCACCATGTTTTGTTGCAGCATAAGGAGAAGTTTGTGGACTAAACGCTGATCCTGTTGAGCAATAGATGAAGTGATCACAATCCGCAAAATCAATTACATTCTTTGTTCCTATAACATTAGTCTCATAATATAACCATGGATTCTTGACAGATAGAGGAACTTTACCCATAGCACCAATATGAACCACCTTATCAAAGCCTCGACGCATTCCTGATGGTTTACGAAAATCCCAGTCGATTGCTTCATCACACCATTTTAGAATATTGTTCTGCTTCCAGTTAAAGTCTGTAGCTACAACTTGCAGACCATGTAATGCTGCAGTTTTTACGAAGTGTGCACCAATATAACCAGTCGCTCCTGTCACTAATATCTTCATAATATACCTTTTTTAACTAGTACTTTGTAATTCGCAAATTTATCTTTGATCGGTTTTTCTCTAATATGAATCATCTTTGCTTTTTCGGGATTAGGCAAATAATTGTCATAACACCATAAACCACTAATATAATTGCTCAGCGGTAACTTAGCTTTACAAGCTAAAGTGTGCATGATACCCTCATCGCCATAGTGGTGTTTAGGTTGATACGTTTGAATCCAGCTTGTATCGCCCAATAATCCTTCACGCAGTTTCTTACGTGTTTCTAAATCAAATTTATATATCGCTCCGCCCCAATATGGATGGAAGACACTCGCGATTTGTGGATGTTCCCTTGCTATTCTATTATGTAATCGCCTTTGAACGTCACCGTATAATCCCATACCAGGTACATCAAATATGTTATCAGTCATGCCTTTTACCGCAAACATATCAATGTCTACCATTACAACTGTGTCATAGTTATCAAATTCTTTATCGAGTAGATATACCTTTTGAAGAGGAGGGCGTAAGCCTGGTTGAAATACATCGCCTTCAATGAATCGATACTCAGATCCAATAGACTTTGCATAAGCCTCTATATTCTTCATAGACTCATAATTGATAGGTTTCAGTTCACCAGTATAGTGTTGCAATATTATATTTTTCATTTTACCATTTTGGTGAGGATAGGATGTTACTCTTTTTCATGTTATCTCTCATCTCTTCTGCAATGAATTTTACATCATCGATAAGATTGTCGTCTAGAAGTATTGGTTTAAAACCAAGAGATTTTAAACCCTCATTAGAAACAGATAGTTCATTCTCTGCAAGCTCTTTACGGGGATTACTGACATATGATACATTTCCACGATATAAGCCTGCTACCTTTTCAGCTAATCCCTTAACAGACTGCACTTCTGCAACCTGATTAAAGATACGAACTTTCTCTGTAGTGTCTGGTGGGCTCTCTACAGCAAGACGAATACACTGAGCAGTGTCTTCAATGTGGATAAATGCGCGTTGCTGACCGCCTGTTCCATAGACAGTTAAATTATTACGAGTTGCAGCTTGTGAGATAAATCGATTAAGAACTGTTCCATACACTCCGTCATAATCAAAACGATTTGTAAGCTCAGGTGCAATATTAGTATGTCTGGTCTGTGTACCCCAAACAATACCCTGATGTAGGTCAGTAATCTTTAAACCCCAGTTTTTGTTATAGAACTGGAACATAATCTGATCTAGAGATTTTGTCATGTGATAAACAGAACCTGGATTAGTCGGATATAATATATCCACATCTTTTTCAGTTGAGTTAATCTTGACGTTCAAATAACCCTCAGGAATGTCTCCAAATTCCTTTGAATATCCATAAACGCCCATCGTACCAAGATGAACAAGGTGGATATTAGGATCAACATCAACGATAGCATTAAGTACATTGTGAGTTCCCGTAATGTTGTTGTCTACTGTATATCTACGCTCTACATCAGAAATCATAGAATAAGGCGCTGCTCGTTGTTCAGCAAAGTGAACAATAGCATCTGGTCGGACATAGTCTACAAACTGCCTAAACTTATCATACTCTTTAGCAATGTCGATATTATGAAATTCAAGTTTCATTCCATTACGATCTGCTACCTTTATTCTATCTTCGATACTGGCAATATTGGTTAACGAATTACTACTTAACTGATTATCAATATTTCGACGAGATAAGTTATCTACAATGTAAACTTCATTTCGCTGTAGATGAGATAGATTTAATGCCGTTGGCCAGCCACAAAAACCATCTCCGCCTAATACTATGACTTTCATTTTATTTCCTATATGTTAAAAGTTTTGCAACCGTTGAGTTTTGCTCTATAAGCATGGTGTGAAAAGTATCCATTAATCTTATTGTATAAGTGGACATTCTCAAACTTATGATAAAGCAACGCCATATGTAAAAACCCAGAATCTCCGCCAATATGAGCCTCGCTCTTTGACATAGCATAACCAATATGCTTTAAAGAATTTTTAAGGAGATCGTTTTTAGATTCACCACCTATTACAACTATTTCACAACCCTGTGATCTATACTTATTATGTATACTATCAATTACTAGAGGAGATAGAGTGCGTTGAGCGTCTGTGCTGTCCCACTGTGCAGTCACAAACTTCTTTGGTAATTGCAAATCCTTTGAACAATCTTCGGCCTCTAAAAGAATCTCATTACTCAGTACCTTAGATGCATCAAATGCAAATGGCATCTCGTAATCATTAGGATGCATTTTAAAACAATCGCTGTAATAATATGTCTCAGCATCTATACCTTTGTTTGCTAGATATTTTATCCACTCATCTTCTGGTAAGTTTTCCACTTCATGCGGTTGTACGTATAGAGTATCCTTTGGGAACAGGTCAATAATTTCAGGCCACGACTTCTTCTTTTTATCTGATTTTACGCCACCAGCTACACTCCATTTATCATCAGTCAGATGGATAGTAACAGGAGAATTGTGTGATAGTCCGTATTGATATGCTAGATATACGCTGTGCACTCTGTCACCTAATCCAGGAGCAGTGTATGGCCTGATACCAGCCCTCATGCTACGTGATCTTAGTGCCAAATGTTTCAATGACTTTTCCTTTCAGTCAATTCACTATCATAAAATACATCAATTCTTTTTTTAGTTTCATGCCGCAGATCATTAAGTATTGTAATGAGATATGCCACATCACTCTCTTCGCTACTATATCTCTCAACACCTTTACGTTTACGATCTTCTAAGTCCCATAGCTGAAGATTAATTGCCTTCATGATACTGAGAAAATAAAAATAATTAGAGTCATGAAGGTCTTCATATTGCTCTATCTCTAGTTCTACATCTAAACCTTTCTCTTGTTTAATGACAAGAATACTATGCCTATCAATATAATCACCGACACTTACATTAATTGCTACTTTCATCTTCTTTCTATATCGCTCTCTTCACATAAATTACCATATTGTATTTCTACAATATGCGCTAGTTGATTACCAATATTTGTTGTCTTATGCCATGAATTTTTAGGAATTATAAAAGTGCTGTGTGGTCCAATTTCTCTTGTTCTTTTTATGCCATTTGGTAATTCTAATTGTATCTTGATTTTACCTTCAAGTACATACCAATGTTCACTTCTATGTGTGTGTTTTTGATCACTTAAACTGCAACCTGGATTAATAACCAACTCTTTTACCTTTTGACCTATACGAGGCTGCTTGTCATCGAGCACTCGCCAATAACCCCAGTCACGTTCAGTCTTTTGAGTTTTCCATTTATCTAGAATCCAACTAGATGAGTTTTTCTTATCGTCACCACCAACACCAAAGGCAAATTCTACGCTTGGGTGATTACTGTATTTTTCATACTCAGGTGTTGTGGTGTTATTACGATCACCACCGTTTGCAAATATAACATCGGATGAAGTAGTCTTTAGTATAAACTCAATAGCATCACATGCAGTATTGTCATCATCATTAAATGGAATTATTCTATCGACCATATCTAATGAACCAGTGATCATATATCTTTCATTATAGGGAAGAAAGGCTGCACCCTTTTTACGTTCTAACCATGCATCAGAATTTATACCAACAAATAATTTATCACCAAGTTTTTTGGCCTCTCTTAAATAAGAGATATGTCCACTGTGAATAGGATCAAATCCACCTGTAACTAATACAATTCTCATTTTACAATATTCATTAACTCTTCTACGTTCTCACCTCTATTCGGGAGCTTATCTTTCAAAAAGAAGTGAACGAAGTTACATTCTTTAATTTTATTGTTTGCCGTGTAAAGTCCGTTCCATTTCCAATGGAGGTTCTTGACTTTCATCTTTTCTTCCTTGACCCATACATTCAACAATGTCTGGTCTGTGGACCACTTCCATGCACCCATGCCGTCAATAAAGGGTTTAAATTCTGGACGAGATAGGAATTGTTTTGGCGTCTCACCTCGTAAATATTTTTCAATAGATTTATTGAGAACCATAATACCCATGTTATAAAAGTTTGCACCTGCAGGATGTTTCCAATCAAACAAAGGACGAAGTGAATTCATTCCATATTGCATACGAGTATAGTTAGCTAGCTTTTGGACATACCATTGCGGAATAGGCATTTCGCGTTCTAGAACACCAGCAAAATCTGCTGTACCAGCATCGTCAAAAATAGATTCATTACACTCAGGTCTAATCCATACATCTGCATCTATGATTGCTACTTTGTCATATGATTTCAGATACGTAAAGGCATTTTCTTTTTCATAAATTGGTAGGAAACCACCATACTTCTCATATGACTCTTTACTACGATTTGTCACAAATGGATCTGGACGAATCATAAGAATAGGTGTTCGTTGGACTTCGTATGAAGCACCGATTCGTTTTGCATATTCTTTTACGGATTGTGTGCAAGCATCGTAAAGCTTAGAGCGCTTTCCGGTGTACACCTGATAGATTAAAGTTTTCATCATAATACTCAATTATGTAATTTGCTATTTGCTTCGCCTCATTGAAATCATTTCGAAATCGATTAGACTTATGGCCGTTCTTTCTGAACCACCTAAGATTATCTATATCACTATTCAGACTTGATAAGTTAAATGAATTAGTACGGATTATCTCTTCGTACCTAGATCGTAATGCTAGTGCATGGAAAAAATCATCCTTGGAGCTGTTGAGGCTCGTATTCTTCATAATCATGTTCATCATCATACATTACTTCATTCAACGTTCGTTTAGAGTCAAAATCTTGGACCTCTCGGATTCGTAAATCCTTTGCTAAAGATTGACTTTTGTGTTTACCACGTTTTTTATTGCGGGGGTCGAATCTAGAATATTTTGCCATATACCTTTCCTAATAACCTAGCATTTCTTTCGTCATTATATAATCTCGGACAAAGTCAGATCTTACGATATCCTCCCATCCGAAATTGATTATCGTAAAGTTTCTCAACTGTTCTACAATTTGTAAGAACTTTACAATTCCTTGTTTATCGTCATCAAATTTAAAATCACTTTGTTTGTAATCACCACAAAAAATAATTTTACTATGTCTGCCTACACGTGTTATAACTGAATCTAACTCATGGAAGTTTAAATTTTGCATTTCGTCAACTACTATTATCGTATTGTCGAATGTTTGACCTCTTATAAAAGATGTAGACTCAAACTGTATTTGGCCGGCTGTTACCATCTTGTTATATGACGTCTTATCCCCAAAAAGCTCATGACATATAGATTTATATGGAGTAGTAAAAGCCTCTTCCTTCGCTTCTTTATCTCCTGGCAAGAACCCCATTTCTCTTGTGGGAACCATTGATCTTACAATGACAACCTTTTCCCACTCTGTTTCTTTATCTAGTACGTCCTCTAATGCAAGATATAAAGCCATGAAAGTTTTACCAGTACCTGCTGTTCCAGTCAGTACTATATTATCACCCTCATCCCATGCTTTATATGCTATTTCCTGATTTTTTGTTAATGGATCAAATTGAAGTAAATCGTCCAGTCTAACCGACATTGAATTATTAACAGACTTTTGTCTTTTCATTATGTTTGAATCTTACTATGTCTTCCAGATTGTTTATCTATTTTCTTAAGAAAGCTATTCCATTCAGAACCTGCCTGTCGTCTTGCAACATCACCTTGTCCTGAAATAAATTTAGCTGTAGAGAGTTTTTGCTTCCATTCACCAGACGATAGAAGCTCATCTCTTTGGGCGAATGAGAGTACCATTTCCTTCTCTTCACCTGTTTCTATATTAATCATTGTGTATGATGGCATTTTATGTGTGGGGGCCGAAGCCCCCTTATCCTTTCTCTATGCAGCTGTTTCCAACGTTGATTTTAAGAATTCGCGTTTTCGTTTTAATTTAGATAATAGGTCCGTATTATTTTTCATTTTAACCCTTTCTATATAATTATTCAGTTCTAACAAATCGTTCTTTAATCTATCAACTTGGATTTTACTCATTTGTTCTCCCTTAGTTATTTGAGTATTAAATCTGGAAATGCCTCCTGTGTAAGTTTCTTTGTAATTCCTTTGATTGGCATTTTTTTATTAATCATACCAACAAGAAGCTCTGCATCTCGAGGGTGCACAGTCTCGAGAATATCTAAAAACATTTTTTCTCTCTTAATGTTTAACATCTCACGGCCACGCCCGCCTTTTGCAAAATAGGCTAGCTTTTTATTGTGTTGTGACCACTCTGATGGGTGAGAGTTATTTGGAGCAGGTTCGTATGGCACTGGTCCTGTAGGCAATTCCCATTGAATTGCATCATCAAAGGTACCACGTAAAATATCTTTAAGTGCCCAATTATTATTTTGTTCTTGGAGAATTTTAATTTTGTCAGAGCGCGTTTTAGCCTTGACAACTTTATCTAGCACTTCATGTGCTCTCATTGTAATTTTATTAACCATTCAAATGAAGTCCTTTACGTCTTCTAATAATCTACGACAGCGCTTATCAACTAGATATTGAAAAACCTTGTTTCTGTTTTCCCATTTATCTTGGCTGTTAAACGTATTTATAATTTCTTGTTTTAGGTCGGATGGTGTTGATTCAAGATCAATTAACTTTCTGTTACGCTGAATGTTACGAAGAACATCCTGGCCCTGTGAGGTAGGATCTTCCATAAGCGCTTCCATTACAGGTTTACGTAATGGAGTTTGCCGTTCCCCGTCTACGAACACGTTATCTCCTGATAAAACGTTTGGTACACCATCTGATGTATCACCCTTTAATATCAACTCAAGCAACTGTTTTCTTGGATGCTCTACTTTTATATATTTCTTTGTCATCGGAGAAAACTGTGACACATTGTTATATTTTTGCAATTGTGCAAAATCTTTATCGGCTGAAACAATCATAACATCATCATGGTTACCAAACTCCTGTGTATCCTCTACTAATGCAGCGATTACATCATCAGCCTCACAACCATCGATTTTAATTGTCTTATAGGGAAAGTACTCACCTAGCTCTTCCCATACCATATTAATAATACGGAAGATTTCATTCCAATCCATCTTGGAGTCTTTACGGCCTTTCTTACGCGCCGCCTTATATTGTGGAAATGCTTTGTAACGCCAGTTATTACCTGCATCGCCTGCAATGACAACCTCACCAAATTTATCTTTGAACTTGGTTCTATACATACGTATGGAGTTCAAAATCATATGGCGAATCAGATTCTCATCAATATCCAATTTCTGTGTAACAATGTTAGAAATCGCGATACCATTATAGTCAATAATAATCATAGTAAATCCTATATACTGTCCCTGGCGTAAAGCACTTAATTATTATACACAATATTTCAGGGGTTGTAAACACTTATTTTAGATGTCGTGAATGTATTTTGCATCCAATAAATTCATTATAGTATTCATCACTTAAAAGCACATCTCTTTCGAATTGCTCTTTAGCTTCATAGTAAGAGCACTCTCCTTTTGATTTGCATAAATGTAGTATTTCTCTATGGAAGGCTGTACTACCCTTAGATTCTACAAGGGTTTGTACCTCCTTACTTGAACCAAAATACGTGCGCCAGTCGGACTCTACGCGCGTCCTGACACGTCTTTTTCTTGTCTTTGTAATGGGGAGGGTTTTTGGTTTCCAGAAAAACTTTTTACCGATATATTTTTTGCCGGTCTCTTTTTCTGTTATAATGTAGACAAACCCCTGATATTCCTCAGGGGTCTTGTCAAACTCTTTATTTTCATAATACCACATGGTACTATATATCGAGGATATCCTCGTCGTCTTCTAGAGCGTCTTCTTCTACAGGTTCAAACTCACACGGCAGTCCGCACATAGGACAATGCCTAGGTTGTTCATATTCTTCATCAATAACTAGCACCTGTACTTCAGTATCACATGCGTTGCACTCTGCCCAATATTCAGTTTCCATTTTTGCTCCTTAGAATGTTATTTCACATGCGCCACCTTGGCATGCGATTGCTCCCATCGTATCTATATCAGTAAACTCTTTCTGATTTAACTGAGATACAAAATCAATTGGCTTGATGTTTTGTTGGATCTTTGTCCATTTATGTAAAAGGAAAACATCTTTCAAGCAATACTCTGCCTCTTTAGTATCACCCATAAAATAGTTATCAGCAAACTTATTGAAACGGCGGATCCACTCTTTATTGAGATCTGACATTTCACCACGATATTGCTCATCCATTTGTGCAATCATCGTAGCTTCCCATAAATCACGGAATCCTTGCTTACGAGTATCTACAATCAGACCTGAAGCAAAGAGTGCAGCTTTACCATAAGTTGCTACAATCTCCTCTTCCGTCTTGACTTCCGTGTTTGGTGCCTGTGCAAAGTCCTTATCACCAGAACCAGCCAAAAAGCTAATACCAGCGAAACTATGGCGGTTGTCGAATACATAGTCCTCTACCTCTGTCCACATGTGTGGCATAACTGTTACAGTATTTGATACATTATGACGAAGATCTGGATTTGCACAAAGCTCAGGATTTGTTCCAGCCTCTACCCAGTTTTGTTGTACAAGCTTAACCTTTTCAAGTAGGTTTTTGCCATATAGGTCTTCACGGTATAGTGAACCCTCAGGTGACATAATTGGGAATGCCACACAGTAGTCTGTGTTGTTGCTGGACCATACTGATTCCTCTACCATATAAGGATTGGATTCAGCAATAAGTTGTGCAACTTCAGACTCTTTGTTCAACTGTATGTGGCGAAGATAACGAGGGCTGTGCTCAGCATGAATACCGCTAGAAGTTTGTAGTAATACTGAAGCATTTCCTGAGGGTTTAACACAGGTCGTTCTGGCAGCAGCATTAATTCCAAGAAGTTGGGCGACCTCTTTGTTGACAGCTCTAACAATGTCTGCGCCTTCTCGTTGAATATCTGCATCTAATAATACCTCCGGGTTATTCATCCATCCTGTTACAGAAACACCCAGAAGTGCTTCACGTTCAAAAATAGCCTTTGATGTTTCATCTAAATATTTAAAGGTTGTGTATCCAGCTTGTAGTGTACCCATAATAGCACCGGCTCGACATGCTTTAAAGAACTCTTCTTTTGTCGTGCACTTGCCACCATTGATCTCGGTTAGGTTACATCCCTGCCAACCTGTTTTGCCTTTGATTTGTGGATACATTCCAATCTCGACGCATGGGTTAGTTGTAAAGTCTTTGTCCTCAACAAAGTAAAAGCCTGGTTCACCAAACTCTTTGATTGAAGCCATAATGTTTTTAAATTCTTCTTTTGTAATTTCATCTCGTACGATAACAGCAGAATTGTTTGAACGGCCACGTTGTGGATTGTCCATAAACCAATTGCCTGTTTTGGCGTTAATCATATCCTCGTCATTTGGACTAAACAGACAAATAGTAGCAGAACGACGAACACCGCCAGCAAGGACGGCATCAGCAGCATGCATTGCAATGTCATATACGTCAATAGCACGGAGACGAGTGTGACCATTTAAAACCCTCGATTGAATTAGATGTTCGATTTTATCAAGAGATTTGCGAAGTGGTTCTGGACCTGGTGCCTTAAACCCACCATTAATCATTGCACCTTTCGGCCGCACATTATTTAGATCGAAATAAACTTTACGACCTTCCATTTCTGGAAACTGTCCACCACCCACAAAGTATGATGACATAAGAGCACCAAGTGCATCAGCCCAACCTTCAATTGAATCCTCTACGACCCAACCTTTGGCTTGCTTTTTACGTTCGGCGATATCTGGTAATTTGTCGACGTGGTGTTGTTGTACTGAGAATCCTGCACCAGCACCGCATAGTAGAACATAGAATAGTTCTGAGAAGAAACGTGGTCTGTCTGCGTATGTTGATGTACAGTTGTACATTCTCATCTGGTGCTTACGTAATTGTTCACCACCAAATTGTAGGGCACGTTGTGCACCCAAAGCGTATTTTAATTTATATAGTGATTCGGCCTCATCAATTAGTTGGCCTAGCTGTGGGGTCATTTTGTCTTGATAATACTCCCTGTGCATGTTCATGACTCGGGTTACAGCTTCCTCCCAAGTCTCATATCTTTCTTTATCATCGTCCCATCTTGAATAGCCTTCGTAAAACTTAGTATCGGACATGGCTGCCCGCAGATCGTGATCTTTGTTGTTGGGGACTAGTTTGAGCATTTAACACCTCTTAAGAATAAAAATAGTAATACCGCATAACGCGCTTATGCGGGTCGGTCATTCGTATTGTCTTTGATTTTTGGTAGTATTATATATTAAAACGGCTCCCTAGGAAACCCCTAAAAAGCCGCAAATAAAAAAAATATTATTCTTATTTTTCTTCTTCTTTTGGAGGCTCTTCAGTGAGAGCATCCTCGTAGTATGCAATGATAGCTTGCTGATCTTTTACGTATCTGCGTAGCTCTGCAATACCAAGAGCTAGATTTTCATAACCCTTAGGAGTTATAGTAAATAGAACAACGTTACCGGTTTTAGATTGGATCTCCTGAATCTTTTGTTCTAGATTCTCTTCAGTAATAACAAACCAATCAACAGGAGGGAACTCAACTGCCTTTGGTCGAGCCTGAATAGGAATATTTTGTTTTTGATATTCAGTAGTTACTACTACTTCAGCCTCCGGAGTTCTGCTCCCCAGACACCCCATCAGTAGAATCGGGCTCATCAGAAGGAGGAGTAGTTTCATCCTGGATCCGCTGTAGAAGTTTGTTAACTGCGTTGTTAACCCGGTCTTCAAGTCCTTGTGCATTTGTTAATGCCTCCATAGTCAAATCGATTTTTGCAAATACACCTCTTAATTTGTCAAGGTGCTCTTGTGATTGTTGTAGTCTTTTACTTAGCTCTCTATTCAGCTCTTCATTTTTTTGCATGTCAGCAGCCATAGAGTTGACGGTATTTTGTAAAGTCTCGGCAGCTGATTTCAGTTTTACATTATTTTCTCTGAGTGTGGCTATAGTAGATTCTGACCACAAGTAATATTGATATCCTCCATATCCAACACTACCCAAAATACTTACAAGAAATAACATTAAATAAAGTTTAGCCATTAATATAATTCCTAAATCGTTTCAAAAGCACAGGATGTTTATCCTTACGCCTTCTTCTATCAGTCATGTTAATTGGTTTGCCAACGTTTCTTCTTAATATATGTATCGGTAAACGTGAAGGGCCCATAGCAGTTTTAGCTGGATCAGGAATTGATCCTGTATTTACAGCAGCGACTTCTTCGTTCATATTTTGTAATTTAGTACGAATTGCAATTTTGCCTTTCATATCAAGATCAGGATGATGTTGCTTAATCTTTTTAGATAAAGTATTTGAAGTTCTTGTAACAGCTCTTTTAGTAGCGGTCGTACCATACTCTCCATGCTTATGCTCTGCATCTTGAGTTTTCTTATAAGCTTTGACTACGTCAGGATGTGGTTGAACCGATTCGGGTAAGCGAGACTTTGCATTTGCCTTACCATAAACTGTGTCATGCCAATGCCAGTCATGTCCACCATAAGGATTCTTCTTTTTGATTTCAATGCGATATTCACCATTATGACGATCATTATGGTCGTAATTCTTACGAACACGCCAGGTTTTACCTTTGTGAGTAGTTTCTACTTCACCATCGTTACCTGATCTTTTCCATCTGGGATTCATCTCGCCAGCTCTCCAATTGTGACATATATTTCTTTATTTGTTTTTACATGCTTTACTTCGTAAATATCTATTCCGAATATTTCACCTACGGGATAACAATTTTCATTTACTCGGATTTTATCTTTTTCGCGGACCATCTCATCTAATGATACATTAAGCATTTTATTGTTTAATACTTTATATATCCCTGGTGATAACCTTCTGTCTTCTAAAACAAACCAATTACTCTGCTCTGTCATAAAGTCTAATGGATCAATACCAAACTCTTTCAATGCCTCTGTAATTTTTTTATCAGACACACCAAATTTCTCTCTTAAAAGAAATAGAGCTGTTGCATATGATGCTAACCTGCTTGAACCACCAGGAGCCTTTGCCATAATCTTTTTAATATTGTAAACAAGTCTATGAAATGGTGTATAGTACTCTTTGTACTTTTCACGATTCTCTTGATTATCTAATTTAAAATCTTTATTACGCTTACCATCTTGGTCAATGATACCGGCTTTGAATGCCTCGGTATCCTCAAACTTAGTCGTTAGAAGTCTTAGAAATCTAAACGTATAGACTAAATCGCCAGCGCGTTTGATTATTCCCATTATATTTTCCTTAACTTCTCTACAACAACTTTGTCCATAGCTATTTCAGTGTACTGGTCATTCCTAATATGTTTCAAATAAATTAAAAACGGTTTCATTATATGCCAATATTTCTTATCAATTTTAAACTCTAACATTTTCAAACTTGGCTTTATATCAAACACATTAAATATAACAATTAAATGATTTAATATTAGTCGTTCTGATATTTGACCTGTTTTTTCATACCTATTGAATTGGCGTTTCAAATACATAAATCGTTTCAAATCATTATAAAACTCATCTGCCTCAACAATGTTTGGTTTATAATAATGCTTAGCCGCAAATAACAAAAAGTTTTTATCATTGAGTTCATCAAAAAGTTTCATATGTTTTACCATGTTTGTTTGTAAAACTATTTATTCTTATAATCTGAATTAGCCATTGAGGCTTCAATCTTTCCTTCTTGATTCATATCTTGAATATCACTAAATGTTGGCATGCCGTTGAATTCATCTATTTGTTCACGAGTAAATTTTGCAGGTTGCAAAACTTGATCTGTATTTGGATCTACCCAGCCCCTATTCAGGACTGGGATAGCACCATTACACCAACTTGGTGGTCGTATAGTCATTATATACCTCTATTAGCTAGTTGCTCCTTTAACTGGATTTACGACTTTTTTGTCACCAGCTGCATTATCACCTGGACGTGATTTAGCTGCATTAGTAGCT
>Ga0255772_10004148_pt1 | contig 13706 bp, 17 predicted proteins | sample 071ome_34_FD_179970 | JGI IMG/M metagenome (GOLD analysis project Ga0255772, IMG submission 179970) | Coastal salt marsh microbial communities from the Groves Creek Marsh, Skidaway Island, Georgia - 071411BT metaG (version 2) | ecosystem: Environmental > Aquatic > Marine > Intertidal zone >...
TTGGATTGAAGGTGTTGTGGTACATTCTTATCCAGAAACGACTCACGATAACGATTGGGGTGGTATGTGGATATACGATGCTAGATATGCAAAACCTAGATGTTGTTTCACTATGAACGGAGATGACGGATTCGGTGTGCACTATGAACCCGGTGCAGCGATTGCTAATTGTATTTCGGCATCGGCTAGAGAACGTGCTTTTAGACTTGAAGGTTCTAATGAATGGTATGAATGTGCATATCTTTACGGAAGTAGAGCTCGATACGGTTTAAGAATGATACAACCTTACGAAGTGGGTATGGGATATCATGATATCATTCTCGATGCTATGCTATATGGAGTAAGGTCTTTCAACGCTACACCCTTTATATACAGAAGTAAGTTTACAGCATTGAGGTATGGCCATGTTAATAATGCTGCACAATTTAAACTAATTTATTGTAAAACAAAAACATTGAGCGGTCTTTCAAACACTGATGATGAAACTGGAACTCCGCAGGTAGGAGATAGTTATGTAATGAGAGCGTATAGATCATTAGGATCTCCACCAATGATAAGTTTAGAACACAATTTTGAATATGATGCTGTTAGCATTTATGGATTTTATTCAGAATCAAAATGGGATAACACAGAAAAGGCTTGGAGATTTTTTAGAAGATATGATGCTGATAGTAACCCTGCGTTAGCGGATAGGATTTTTATACCCGCGAATACAACAACAAGAATTTCCGCAGAAGTAAAACTTTCTCCTGGATTCAGTGGAAACTATCCTTACCTTTTTGCTCATGATTTGATATCAGGTACAGGAGAAGACCGAATAAATGCCGGTGCCGCAGATGCTTCTATATGGGCAGGTAAGAGATATTCTGCACAATATTCTGTTGCCGCTGCAAGTGCTTACGAAGAAGAACAAATTACCATCGCGAGTAAACCTTATCCTAGATTTTATTATTGTGGTGTACTAAGTGATAATAGAAATGCAACCGAGGGTTACTGGGTACGCAACCTTCGCATTAGATTTGATACACCATATCCAAATCCAGCGTTTTCATTATCAAACGAATCAACTGTTTTTAGTTTTTCTTCCAGTAATATCAATATAAGAGATTCATTCACACAACAAAAAAGAAGATGGGGAGGGTAACACATGTCCGATGTGTTAATTACACCAGCCAGTAAAAAGATTGAATTTTTTGATGCGAGTTCTAATATAGACGGAAAAATAGAACTTGATGCAAGTGATAACCTCGTAATCACAAATGCCGGCGGAGACATTATCGTAGGAGATTCTACATCTGATATATTTGTAGGTGATGGTGTCACTAGCGTAGATATTGTATTTGAACAAAGCGGTGAAATTAGAGGAACTGGATCACAAACAATCACATTAGGCACTTCTGGTGATACAGTGGCTATAGGTTCTGGAGTAACTTTTACTTTACCTAGTACAACACTTATTACAAATCTAAATGCTGATTTACTAGATGGTATAGACAGCACATCTTTCTTGAGGAGTGACGCAGACGATACTTACACAGGAACTTTAACAATAGGCTCAACATCTGGCGATGCTAAAATAGCTTTTCCAGACATATCAACTTCTGTTGTTCCTGATGTTCCAACAAACCAACAATATGATTACATGACTTTTGGAGTAAATGGGTCTATAAGTCAAGTTTCTGGTCGCGGTGCTTTGATGATTGCTTCTTCTGATGATTCTCTTGTCCTGGCAAATGGCGATGTAGGTAGAAACTTTACTAATTCAGAAATTAATGTCGGCGCTGAAGAAACTTACCTATTATCAGATGGTGGTGTTCAAATTTTTACAGGTCTCCAGAGTGCGGGTGGTTCTGGTTGGCCAACTGCCCATAGTTTTGCTTTTAACAACTCTGGCCAACTTGATATTAATGTTGCAACTGGTACAGCACCTCTTAGTGTTTCTTCCACAACCGTAGTAACAAATCTAAATGCTGATTTGCTTGACGGGTATCAACCCGATGTAAGTAGCGCGTCTGGAACAGCAGATACAATAGTCCTTCGAAATGCTAATGGTGATGATTTCCGACGATACGGATTTGCTAATTACTTTAATATGAATCACTCTACAGGTACCAGATCAAGCGATACAATTTTCTTTTCATCAACCGACGATTATATTAGAAAAACCAATGCCACGGGCATGAGAGCTTCACTTGATGTTCCTACAAGAACAGGTGGAGACGCATCAGGCACTTGGGGTATTAGTATAACCGGAAATGCTGACACAGCAACAACAGCAGCTCAATGGACAACAACACGAACAATTAACATGACTGGCGATGTTTCAAGTGATGCGGTAAACATCGATGGATCAGGTAATATTACAATTACAAACACCGCGGTTACAAATGACAGTCACACACACGATACTAGATATTATACCGAATCGGAAATAGACACAAAGTTGACGAATGGTACAGTCACAAAGTTAGCCAACCAATGGTCCAATGTTACAGGAAATTTAACCGGTTATATGAATGACGGCGGCGGAAACTTAGGGTTTAGATTCAACGCGACGACCGGAGCAACCAATACTCTAGTAGAAGCAGGACAAGCTTACGAAATAGAGGTTGCAAATGATACCAATGGAGGAGATTTCGTTATATACCGCGGCACTACCGCCGGTGGACTTGCTGGTCAAACAATAACATGGAGTGAAGCATTTGCTATTGAAGGAACCGACGGTAGTGTTAGATTATCAGGAACTCTGTGTACACCTGGTGTCGCAATCAAAAACTCAGCAGGAACAACACAGGTAACCTTATGGTCTAATGCCTGATTCAAATTCTATATAATTATTGTACAAACCGTTTTCAAGTGCTGATGCTTCTAGTTCCCATGGTAGTTTATCGTATGGTATGCCAGTACAATCTTTGTCATACCACATCAATCTGTGACCACCTTTATATAACTCACGAAGCTCACCTCTTGCATATTGCTTGAGGTGAACTGCTTCGTGGCATATTGTCATAATAAAATTCTTTTCATCCATTTCTTTGTGTACTTCAATTGTGAAGTCACGAGGTCTTATGTTAGTATCTTCCCAAGTACAAGAACCGTATAAGTCAGTAGGTTTATGAATGTGAAGATCACAATGTATTTGTTGAAACAGTTTATTGGATAAAAGGGAGTAACAGGTAACAGCTAACACTCTACGCGCCAGTTCTTTCTGTTTCCTGGTACCACCCTTTAATTCAATGTTCATGACTGTTCTTCAGAATCTCGATGAATTTCTTTACTCATCTGTTCTATATCATTTTTCTCCTTTTCTTTTTGTGCCTCTTCTTCTTCGCTGACCATATGTTCTAATTGAGCTTTAAACCTTCTATACAAAACACCCATATCGTATAGTTCATCCCCTTTCAGAAATCCTCTCTGGGTCAGAGCATCGATAATATTTAATACTGACGAAAAATCATTTTTATCTAACAATAACTTTGTTTTCATTTTTACTCCTACGAAATTAATTTAGAAAAGTCTCTTTTTACAGATTTACCAATTGTTGTGTTATCAAATACAGGAATATCATCCTCTTCTTCTTCAACTTCCTGTTCTACATCAAACAACCTCATTTTAGGTCTATCAACACCAACCATAAACTTACGATAAGTGGCTGGATCATTATATCTATTCTTCAACTGTTTGACCATAATTTGATTCATTTCAGCCATTTCATCATTTGATATTAAGGCCATCATAAAATCAGCAGTCGCTGGTAAACCAAATGATTCAGAAGTATCTTCAAGACCTGGATCACTATTCACATAACCACTACGATTTAACTGAGTAGCTGTGACAATCGGCAAATCTTTTTCAACTGCTAGACCACGGAGTTCTTCTGCGATTGCTTTGATGTATGTATACGAATTAATGGACCCTGTCATTTTCATTCGCATTGAACCACAGATGTTTAGATAATCAATATACACAATATCTGGTGTGAAATTCTTTTTCAATACCAGTTCGTTCATGAGATATCTAAAGTTACCTGAGTGTGCAGCAGCAGTCGGATACTCTTTCACCACAAGTTTACCATTGGCTTTTGATTGTATATCATTCACGCGAGTACTAAACATTTTCTTTGACATATCTTTAATCTGGTCAAGTGGTACATTCAGTAGATTCGCGTCAATTCGTTCTGAAATTCTTTCTTCAGCCATTTCAAGTGTTATGTATAAAACATTTTTACCATCCTTAATGTTTGCTGCAGCCATATGGCACATCGCAAGCGTTTTACCAACTCCGGTACCTGCCAATATCACATTCAATGTTTTATTTGGCAAACCACCACCAGTAATAAGATTCATATATTCGAGGTCAAAGGGTACTCTATCTTCTACTTTCTGATAGAAATCAAAACGACTCTCGGCGTCTTCAAAATAATCATGACCAACTCTGTCGTCAAAGCTTACAGCCAATGCGTCCGAAAGTATATCGGGAATACTACCCTTCTCTTTCTTTTTATCTTTACCGTCAATGATTTTAATTGACTGCATAATTGCATTGTATACAGCCTTCTCTTGACAAAACTTTTCTGTCGTGTCAATTAACCAATCAATGTTTTCGTTTATTTCTCCAAAGTTCTTTACATATTCGGTAGATGTTTTGTGAAGACCTTCGTTAATAGTATCTTCATCAATTTCAAGCGTCAGTGTATTTTTATCTGGCAGGGTATTATACTTGGATATAAAACCCGAGATTTTAGAAAACAAGTATTTTTCAGTGTCGTCTGTGAAATACTCATTTTGTAGGAAAGGAAGAACGCGCCTAGAATATTCTTCATTCTGCGTCAGATTCTCCAATATCGTTTTCTCTATCATCTTTTGACTCCATATAATCAAGAGATTCTTGTATTAAACCCACAAGAATGTCACCAAGTAAAGTTTGAAATTCAGCCTGTTCTTCTTCACTATAAAGCATTATATCAAAATCTTCTGGGTCATGTACTTTATAATCAAAATGAAGGTTGCCTCTTCCTTGCTCATCTTCATCAAACTTTACTTCGCCATAAGAGTATAGTATATCATTCCATGGTTCATTCGTCAACCGAATTCTAGCTGTTTCACCGTCTTTTGTTTCCATATTTAAAACGGAATATTTTTCTCTTATATCTTGCATAATTCAACTCCTGCTTCTTCAAACATGGAACGCGAATCATTAAACGATTCTGTCCATCTAGCATCATCTGGCGAAATTTCATATTGACAAACCACACGGCGAATGCCTACTTGTATAATACCTTTGGCACATTCAGAACAAGGTGGTAGTCCATAAACATAAAGTGTAGCTCCGCGTAATGAGGTCCCTGTATAAACCGCATTAAAGATAGAATTCATTTCGGCATGAATAACATATTTGCGTTTAACAACACTATCACTCATTCTTTCAGGATCATCACGAATCCATTTAGGAAAACCATTGTACCCAGTAGACAAAACTCGCCTATCTACTGGATCAACAGCAACAGCACCAATCTTTCTTCTTGGATCTTTACTCCAGGTAGAAACATCTTCGGCTAATTTTAGGAATCTAAGATCCCACTTCTCCGTCGTCATTTAATATATCACCCATTGCAACACGATACTTCTTTTCAATAAATTCATTGAAGTCGGTATCTTTAAACATATTCACCCAAAATTCCATGTTAGACTCTAGTTGAGAGGCTCGCATGTTTGGTTCTTCTAGTTCACCAGTTTCTCTATTTACACGAGCATACCAACCCTGTTTTGGTTTGGCCACATACCCACCTTCAAGTGCAATGTCAAGTAGACCAGAATAACGATTGATACCACCTTCAAATGAAATGGTAATCGGTATCTTGGACTTTTCTCTTACATACCTTGACTTCTCTACATTGATGATAAAGTGGTGACCCTGTAGTTCTTTACCATCTTTATCTTGCTGACGACCTACAATCCAAATGTTATCAGAAGAATAGTATGCACCTGTACCACCAGACACAACATCTTTACTAAACATTTCCATTGTTTTGTAGGTATGATTGATTGCAATCATTGGAATGTTTTTCAGTGTAAGATGTGGTGTCACCATACGAAACAGAGACTTCAACTGTTTTGCACGAGACATATCAGCCACCGACTTTTCGTTCAGTGCATCCTCTACTTCTTTCTTTGAAGCAATGTTACCAATTGAATCAATTACAATCATCACTTCATCTTCGCGTTTAAGTTCTTGCAATTGTTTCATTACATCAAACTTCAACTGTTCTACATCGGTAATTGGTGTATGAACAACAGAATTTAAATCGACACCAAACGATTCAAAGTATGATTGTGGTGTACCAAATTCTGTATCGTAAAACAATACAACGCCCTCTGGATATTTCTTTAGAAAAGAAGATACCAATAGAAGCGAGAATCCGGTTTTAAAATGTTTTGATGGTCCAGCAATTGTAGTCAGACCAGGCGTAAGACCACCATCAATTGTACCTGACAATGCAACATTAATCATAGGTACCGATGTTGGTATCATGTCACTCTTGCCATAGACTTTACTATCAGCAAGCGTAGAAGTGAACCCTACTGTAGAGTTCTTAATCAATCGTTCTTTTAAGCTCACACATTTCCTCCAGTATAAACATTACGAAGTTGGTCACTAAATTCTTCAATCTTCACCAATCGTGTAGTGGCGGGCCAGTATATGTAGTCCTTGTCCGTACCACTAGCTAAATTATTTAACAACGGTTGTATCATATTATACATGGCATCAAGCCTGTCCTGTACCGTTTCAAGTTCTTGGACGGTGGATTGAACCACCGTCGTTGCATTCTGTACTGCTTCGAGTTCATTCTCGTCAACGAGCGTGAACCCAAAATCAAATGTATTACTGTCCATTAACTACCTCCTCATCATAATAATTTCCTTTTAACCTATCTTCTGGGTTTGCCTTAGAGTGTACCGAATTCAAAAAATTATACAAGTCTTTGTTTGGAATTCTAAAAACTTGATATGGTTCAACATTCAATAATTTTGCTAATTCTGGAACAATTTTTTTCCTATATTCATTAAATGCTTTATTTCTTTTTAAGATAGAAAGAAGTTCTTCTTGTTCCTTAGATGTGAGTTTATCTAGTTCTTCTTTAATCCACCACACAACATCTCCAATTCCAGAAAAGAAACCATAACATTTACGAAACCTTTCTTCCCCACCAAGAACTACTTCGCCACCATAAAAACAACCAGCGTAATATGGAGAATATTCATTCCATTCGTAAATATATTCTCCCGTCTCAAATTTTTTAACAAATTCTCTAGCCATTAAAACCTCCCTAAGAATCTTGCAATGTGATGGACAAATGGTAGTAATGTAATAGCCATGAATAGATTTGCACCTGTATGGGCCATGGCTATTCGTAGTGTATCACCTTTCGGCATACCATCACTGACTAACAAACCTGCTAACCATATTGTTCCTGTTGTGCCAATGTTCGCACCAAGTACCGCAGCAATCGCAGCAGGTAATGGTACCGCACCAGATGCGACAAGAGCAATAATGGCTGTTGTAGATAAAGAAGACGATTGCCATAACAAAGTCATAACAATACCACCAAAGAACATGTAAATTGGATTTGCAATGAAAAACTGTAAATGTTCCATATTGCCCATAGCTTTCATTCCACCACTAAACATTTTAAGTCCAATGTAGAACACGACAAGACCAATGAGCACTGTAATAACCGGATTATTTAATTCCATCTTCTTTACCTTTTTGACTAAATCCATCACTCTTTTTCCATTGCACGATGCCAGTACCTATAAATGATTTTCTCCTCTTCAACTTCTTCCTCTAGTTCTTGCCCTTTCCATTTATACCAAATTGTTTCAGCTAATTCTCTATCAGTCATTTTTTATTACCCTTCAATTGTTGTGCCATTTGTTTCAATACGGTAGCAGTGTTTCGATTCTTCTTCGCAAGACCAATGTTTGCTGCCAATAATAACAAAACTGCCAATGGATCAAATGCAAAAATAATAATCAAAATAATTAATCGTACACTTTCCTCTACTCGTTTCTCACCATAAATCATTTCCGAAACATATGCGAGAGGACCAATCTCTGCTTCAAGGCTCACCTGTTCTTTTGTCAAAACACTTTTACGAACACGCAATTCTTGAACAACCATTATATCATTTTCTATCTCATTTGTCAAGGCCTTTCTATCAGGTTCTTGTAACTTTCTAACAGCAACCGAACCTTCTCTACCTCTTATTCTTTTAGCATCTATAAGAGTCTGTATTATATCATCAAGTTGTTTTATAACCTTTTCTTTATCAGAAATACTCCTTTGTTTGTTTTCAATTTGATTATTCAGTATACTTATTTCAATATCATTATTTGAAGTGGACAGTGTTTGGTCTATATGAGCTTTCGAAAGAAAACCAAAGATACCAAGACTTGTTATGAACATAAGAACGAAGATGGCACTGATAAGATAAGTTTTCAGTGCTTTTGGTGTATGATCCCAATTATGATATAACCAAGAAACAGTGACCAATTTTCCAACTTCTAGTACAGAACCCATGATAGCCACCGGTAACACCGCTGCAGCAAATATTGATACCAGACCAATAATTGAGTAATATGCAGCGACGACCGAAACGCCGATGGCTGTTGCGAGGGCAATGTAGTTAACCATTTTTAATTAAAGAAAACTTGTCCAATCTTTCATAAACTTCCTCCAAAGGGTGTCTCAAGAAAAAACCTATCGTCAATCTAGCATTAGGGTCTTTTTCTACTCCATGCATAACATGACCAACATCGATTAGTGCAGCTTCATACTGATATGGTTTATGTTCCATATGAATGGTTATTTCCGTATCTAAAAGATTTATATTAATTTTAACTCCGAATTCTTTTTTTACCTGATCATCTAAGTGGTGTTCCACTTTCTGATTAGGAAACAAATAAGAAAACCTAGGAGCATTATTTAGGCCATATATGTTTAAATCTTGTTCCAAGGGTTTCACTATTTTCTTTAGTTTGTCGTCATTAAACATCATCAAATGAAACCAGTATAAACTTTTTCTCGATGCACAAGTATAATGCCATTTTCCATAGTCTAAGTTTTCATAAAAAATATTTCTCCAATATTCTTTGTCGATTTCATAATCTATATGCCATAAACTCATGAAAAGAAGTCCTCCAGTGTACTTTGTTTCTCTGTCTTCCAACCAATCTTCTCACAAATGATGTTGATTGGACTCAGATAAGCCTTATCAAATTGTTCATCATAATCAACATAATCATGAAGACCGAGTTCGTTTGGTAATACAGCAGGAAAGGCAATCACATTTTCACCAATTGGATTAGGTACTTTAAGATAGGTAAACTTTATCTTATCTTTATCGCGAATAGGTTCAGAACCTTTCTTTCTATATTTGTTATATAGTATCGCACCACGAACCGCAATTGGTGTACCCTTATCGTAAGAATCACCAACAGTATACTTAGTCACTTCGCTGACACCACGAGGAAAAGCCACATCTTCTGCGGGTAGTGTACGAAATTGTTCGCGATTCTCTTTTACATACTCTTGTAGTGTTACCTCATCTTGATTCATAATAATATCAAGCGAGTCTTCAATCATCTTACGACATACTTGTGGTGTTGATGAACGCACAGATTCAATACCAGTAATCTTCATCTTTGGTTTTGCATATTGAACACCTTCGTTATTGATTACGTTGGCGATATACTTTTTCTTACCTGTGAAGATAACTTTACTTGCAATGACTTCTCGTTTCATCACCATCTTCTGGTCATAGGCCGAGAGGTACTTCGCAAGTTTATCGAAGCATTTCTCAAGCACAGGTTCAATTGCTTCTGTAGCCATCTTATCAATAAACTGAGTACATTTCTCGTCGTCGGCATCACCAACAAACTTATTCACAAAATCATCCAGACAGACATAGATAGAATCTGTATCAATTGCAATGATTCGATCTTTATCATCGTTCATGGCCTTTTGTAGATACTCGTTCACATGTTTCTCAGCCCATTGAATGGTCAACTGACCAGACAGTGTGATTGCTTCAGCCGTGTTGTTATGGAAGAATTGAAAGTATTCATTGGCCATCGCACCGTAGAGTGAGTTCATGAGAATCTTGATACCCATTTGTTCATTATTCAGATGAACCTTTTTCTGTTCAAGTTTCGGAGTAGAACCATTGTCTTCTATTTCTTGTTGAACACGCAACATTTCTTTCTTAATTTCAGATCGTTCAGCATACTCCTTCTCAATGATAAAGGGAAACAAACCCTTTCGTGTTGTTTTAAAAGTTTGACCACCAGGTGTAATGCAATGGTCTGTTGGTGCATTGACTTCTTTACCATTTAACAACTGTTCTACAGTATGACCACCTAACATAGAACCAATCGTTTCTGGTGACATATTATATTGCATAATCAAATGCGGATATAGGCTGTTCAAGTCAAACGACGCAACCCATTTGTGAGCACCAACATGTGGTTCTTTTACATAACCACCCTTGATTTGACCAATAGATTTACCTCTACTCATCGCAGGCATTACAATGTTATTACGATACATTACATTGTAGATGTAGGTTTCCCACAGCTTTGTAGTACCCATTGGTGCAGTCAGAACCGCATTTGATTTATAGGCCAGAGTAAGTGCCAAACCAAGCATGTTAGTCTGTTTATCAATTCTTTCTACAAGCAAGGTGTCTCTTACATTGTAGTCAATAAACTTCTGGTGATTCTGTATGTAAAGTTCAGCCAGTGTACCATATTCAGAATAGTCCAGTTTCTTTTCACCAAGTGTTACATTGGCAATGTTATCAAGGCTGTAAGATTCTTGATTACCATAAGAGTAATAACCAAAACGACGAAACAGTTCAAGATAGTCAAGAGTGATAACACCTGGAAATGTATAAGCTTCTTTGGTGTTTTTTACCTCTTGTTTAATTTTACCTCCAGAATTAGAAAATGTGTTTCCACGATTAGATGTTCTAGAACTTTTTGGTAACATTTTGAATGGTGAAAATCGTCTCGTTTCTTCGTTTCCTAACATTCTACTGATACGATTCACAAGGTAGGGAATATCAAAACCGTTTACGTTCCAACCAGTAATAACATCGGGCGAATTCTTTGACCAGTTATCAAGAAACAGGTGCAGGAGTTCGTTTTCATTCTTACATTTTACATATTCTACATTTTCGCTGGGTTCATACTCACCATAGCCCCAGACATATACAGTATCATCAAAGTTATATTTCAGAGCAATAGCCGTGACTTCTTTGTCGGCTACCTTTGGTTCAGGAAACCCTTGGTCAGACGCAACTTCGATATCAATATAAACAGTACGAATGATATTTGGGTCATACATTGTACCATTTGGAAACTTTTCGGCAATGTATTGTTGAACGAAGTTACGATTACCAGAAACCTCAAAGTTTGTTGATTCATATCTTTCAATAAACTCTTGGCATTCTTTCATCGTTCCAGGCTGAATCGTATCTACTTTCTTTCCAAAAAGAGTACGATATTCTGTTTTTTCTTTTGTAGGAACAAAAAGTGTTGGATGAAAATCATCTGAAAAAGAAACTTTCTTTCCGTTTTCATAACCAACATACAGTATTTTATTACCGTATTTTTCTACTGATGTGTAAAAAGTGTTTGACATAATACCTCCGTATAACATTGGACCATTATATCATGGGTAAAAACTTATGTCAAGGGGTTGACAATAAATATATACTATGATATAATGGCTGTGTTGCTTCTAAAGGGTAATTGTATGAATAACACCACTAAATTATTATTAAACCATATTGTCTGCCACCTTATGATAGTACCTGCTATTCTTTATGGTGAGTTATGGATGTTTTTGATTAGTTTTTTATGGTGGTATCTAATCGCTATAGTTTCTATAAGTGGTGGATATCATAGATACTATTCACATGGTGCTTTTAAGACTAAGAAATGGTATCCATATGTAGTCAACTTTCTAGGGTTATTTAGTGGCGCAGGTCCAGTATTAACATGGGTAGGTGCTCATAGAATGCATCATTTCTATAGTGATAAAGAAGGCGACCCCCATAGTTATAAGGTAAAAGGCCTTATGAAAGTATATTTAAATACCTGGGGATACGATACAAACATTGAAAGACGATGTATTAAGAAGATTATGAAAGACAAATTAGTTCGTTGGTTTTACAATCATTACTTTAAATTAAAAATTGCAGTTGCTGCAATACTACTTGCTATAGACCCTTTGTTGTTTATATTTTTATATGCTATACCTATTGTATTTGCTTTTCATGGTTATAGTATATTGAATACACTTTCACATAGGAGTGGTCAACCTAGAAATTCTTTTATTACCAATATATTGACAGCTGGAGAAGGTTGGCATGCCAATCATCACGAACAACCTTGGAATTGGAAAATAGGATGGAAATGGTGGCAATTTGACCCTACTGCTCATTTTATAAGAATGATAAAGGTATGAAACAAGTCGTTACTCTCGATGAACTGGGAGAAGATAGATTTTTATTTGAGTTAAAAAGACTGAAATATTTAAATAGAAAGGAAGATAAGAGAAACAGAGGTTGGTTTGACCAGATTCCAAAAACTTATAAAGATGAGAAATATCTAAATTGGTTTTTTCTTTTAGATAATAAAGATGAGATATGGTCTTTTAGCACGATACAAAGATATTATGAAGGTTGTTATAGGTTATTAACCAGAACATATGTATTTCCGGAATATAGAAGATATATATTGACCAATGAGTATGATAAAAGAAGAAGCCAATATCTTTTAGAGTATCAATTAGATTATATTGGAAATTATGAAACTATTTTCATATCAATGCAAGGATTAAAATTCAGAAAAGTTTTGAATAAATTTAAAGATAAAGACATGGTTGGAATTGATTGGAAATTACATGAAAACATGGTTCAGACCTGTGATGATATTAAATCTAAAGATTGTTGGCAGAATGTTATATATGATGGAGAAAAACCTAAGTTGAATTCTATTACTTTAAATCACTGGAAGAAACTTGATTAATCATCTTGAAAGATATTTTCCATAGATTATCAAAATGATTGGGATCATTATTTCTTGAAACGCCTTTCTCGTTTAGATCCCAATTTCCATTAATAAGTATACAAGGATTTTCTTGATCGTTGATTTCATTACCGAAAATTATGTACTGACCACTTTTTATATTGATTTTTTTATCTTCTTTAAAATTATATATGTAATGATTTGTTTTTTCGTTTCTATGTAAAAACAGACATATGATAGAACCTGTATTAGATTGATTAGTATGAAGTATATTGAATTGTCTGCGTGTAAAATATTCTATGAACCAAGATTCGTTTACTACATATTTTTCTCTGAACATTTTTAAAATTTTGTAAATATATAAATCTTGGTTATCAAGTACACCCTTTAAGAACAATTCTTTATAACTTAAATATCTTCTATTTGTATCTATTCCTTTATATTGAAAATATAATAAATCTCTATTAAAATTCCAAAAATCAAAGTTCAAATCATTATATACTTTCATTTTCTACCTCATTTTATAAGTGCCCCGACCCGACCAGCAACTGGTTCTGGGTCATTCACATAAGTATAACCACTTGGTACAGTTACATCTTTTGTCCAGACAGG
>Ga0255772_10004151_pt1 | contig 13702 bp, 14 predicted proteins | sample 071ome_34_FD_179970 | JGI IMG/M metagenome (GOLD analysis project Ga0255772, IMG submission 179970) | Coastal salt marsh microbial communities from the Groves Creek Marsh, Skidaway Island, Georgia - 071411BT metaG (version 2) | ecosystem: Environmental > Aquatic > Marine > Intertidal zone >...
CAGGTAATCAAGGGAAGCACCCGACACACCATGAACAACACCGAATGCGTCCAAGGTATTGTAATTGACATCTGCTCTCGTTCCTTCTTGCTTTTGGGAGATCAAGGTGATGAAAAGTTTGTTGAATGTGATAGTGTTGATGAGTTTATGAATGTGTTAAACTATGTGACAGAAAATCTTGAAGATGACCAAATCGAGTATGCTGACCTTGCTGTTTCCTCATAAATAAACCAACTATGGAAATCTTTACCGTGAAAGAGTGGGAAGAAAACTTTGATGAATTGTTTGAAAGAGTTGAAAACGGAGAGACAATAGGTATAATGGGAGACGATGGTAAGGCGGCAGTGATGGTTCCTGCCGATGATGAACTTTTCCGAATATACACTGAGAATAATAACGAAGCTCAGTAAGTTCATCCTTTTCCTTGCTCGTGAGACTTGGTAGTCAGAGGAGTTTTATAAACTCTTTGCGGCAGATTACCGCCTTTGAGATGGTTCGAATCCATCCACGAGTACCTTGCTCGTTTAGCAATCTGTCGAATGCAATCGTCTCATAAACGATCGAAGGTGGGTTAGATTCCCACAACGAGCACTTGACAATCAGCACTCTGAGTGTTATGATTGTCTCATCGGGTGATTGGCGCAGAGGTAGCGCAGTAGATTTACATTCTATTGGTCACTGGTTCGAATCCAGTATCACCCACTAGACCATTAGCACTCTTTGAGTTATAATGGTCTCATATCACGGGAGTGTGGTGGAATCGGTAGACACACCAGACTTAGAAAATTGAGCCTCATTTGAGAAATCTTATGAGTGTAACTCCTCAAATTCGGGGAAACCTGTAAAATGGCAATCCCGAGCCAAGCATCGTAAGATAAAGGTGTAGAGACTAGACGGGGAGCACCTAAACCGAAAGGTATGGTGAAGGGATAGTCCAGACCACAAACCGCAAGGGCAAGGAAACTTGTAGTGGTAAGAAAATCTGTTGACCATTACGGTCGTGCGAGTTCAAGTCTCGCCACTCCTACTTTCTTAAAACGCAACTTTTACTAAATAGTATTAAGTATTCCTTTTTAAAATGGGACAATATAGAAATTATACTGATGCTGATTTTATAGAAGCATGGACTACTAGTGGGTCTATCAGACAAGTTCTTGGAAAACTTGGACTGGTAGAAGCTGGAGGAAATTATGCTTGTGCCAAAAAAAGAGCAGATGCTTTGGGATTGACCAAAGAGCATATGCACGGGCAGAGTTGGAATAAGGGTAAAAAAGTTGGCCCAAAAAGACCAGTTGAAGAATATTTGTCAAATCAAAGACCTATTCAATCATACAAACTCAAAAATCGATTACTAGCAGAAGGTCTTAAACAACATAAGTGTGAGTGCTGTGGTATAAGTGAATGGAATGGACAACCAGCACCAATAGAACTTGACCATATTGATGGAAACAGGTATAATAATATTATAGAAAACCTCCGTATTCTTTGTCCCAACTGTCACGCACAGACTGATACCTACAGGGGTAAAAATAAATAAAACTCAGGGGAAGGAGTTTGCCCCACTATCAGTAAAGTCACTCTGCGAGAATCGATATTAATATTATGGGTTTTCTCCTATGGGTAAGTGGTGATTATAAGGTTCCTGGTGGTGCGGGAACCTTTTTTCTTGGAAATAAATAAAATTAAACAGAATGTTATGTCTTATACAGTAACGACAAAGAACTGTTGGTATAACGATCATAAAGTTATAGTGAAAATGTTCTTCTTGAATGATGTTCCATTTACCTTCGATGATTTGCCAGAAGGTTATATGTATGACTATGAAATAGTACAAGAAGCAGAAGAAAATAAAGAGTATTCAGTAGATGATATTTACAAAGGTTCTAACTATTTGATATTGGAAAATTGCCATCCTTGCTTTGATCCGATAGAGATATTAAATCCAGAAAATTTACCAGAAGACATACAAGCATTTTATAATGGTGAAGAAGATTTGCTGGGATAAATAAATCATAGCAAATAGTATAGAAGCAGTAATACAATGCCTCTGAACAAATTAGATTCCATTATTAAGAACACTGAGGGTCGTATATTATATGTAAGTCCTTCGGATTTGGACTCAACTGATAGTATTAGTAATCAGGGTAATTCACTCGCAAGACCCTTTAAAACTCTTCAGAGAGCATTATTAGAGTCTGCGAGATTTTCTTATGTAAAAGGGAATAATAACGATGAGGTAGAGAAGACTACAATTCTTTTGATGCCTGGTGAGCACATAATTGATAATAGACCAGGATACAGTATTGATAGTTCTGGGGGTGTGACACTACCAAATGGTAGTTCTGGTAGTGTTCCTTCTCTTACATTAGACTCCAATTTTGATTTAACACAAGAAAATAACGATCTCTATAAATTTAATAGTGTTTATGGTGGTGTTATTGTTCCACGTGGAACATCAATTATTGGTTTAGATTTAAGAAAAACCAAATTAAGACCAAAATATGTTCCAAATCCAACTGATGATTCTGTAGATAATTCTGCAATTTTTAGAATTACTGGTGCATGTTATCTCTGGCAATTCTCTATTTTTGATGGGGACGAATTTAGTACAGTTTATACACAACCAACTAATTTTGGATTAAAATCTACACCAACATTCTCTCACCATAAACTCACAGTATTTGAATATGCTGATGGTGTAAACGATGTTGGTACAAAAGGTCTCACAGATCTTGAAATGTATTATGCAAAATTATCAATCGCATATGCATCCGGATCTGGTAGAGCAGTTGATAGTGATGATGTATTCACAACAAATCCTGATGGATTTACATCTAGAAGGCCAGAATATGAAATAGTTGGTGCTTTTGCTGCCGATCCAATCACTATTACAGAAATCAAATCAGGTGATGGTGGAGCAAATCCATCAAGAACGATTACTGTTACAACACAAGAACCTCATGGTTTAAATGAAGGTACTCCAATTCGTATTGAAGGAATAGGAGATTCTCTTTATAATGTTTCAACGAAAGTTTCAAATGTTAGTGAAAGTAATAATAAAGTATTTTTCTATACTTTAGAATCTGATATACAGTTCATAACACCAAGTTTCACAAATCAAGGAACAGTCACGATTGAGACAGATACTGTTTCTGGTGCTTCTCCTTATATCTTCAATATCTCTATGCGTTCTGTATGGGGTATGAACGGAATGCACGCGGATGGAAGCAAGGCAACTGGTTTCCGTTCAATGGTTGTTGCACAATTTACTGGTGTATCTCTTCAGAAAGACGACAGAGCATTTGTAAAATATAGTAAATCAGGTCGTTTATATGAAAATAGTTTTTATTCGGTAGGAACAACACAAACTGGTTCAGATTTATCCTCAAAATCTTCATCAAGTGGAGTTGTTTATCACTTAGATTCTGATGCAATCTATAGAAAAGGATGGGAACAGTCACACATTAAAATTTCCAATGATGCAATCGTTCAGGTTGTTTCTGTTTTTGCAATTGGATATAACAAGCATTTTGTTGCTGAGAGTGGAGGAGATGCCTCTATAACAAACTCAAACTCTAACTTTGGTCAGTTATCCTTAGTTTCTGAAGGATTCAAGAAGGAGGCATTTGAGAAGGATAATAAAGCATTTATTACACACATTATTCCACCAAGAGCAATTGAATCTACAGAGGAAGATATTGATTGGTTGACTCTTGATCAAGATGCATCAAATACTTCAACACGATTATATCTCTTTGGATTTACAAATGAAAGTATAAAACCACCAGTTCTTACACAGGGATATCGTGTTGGTGCAAAGGTAGGGGACAAACTTTATCTTGGAAGTGATTCGGCAGATATTGTGATGCCAAGTGGAGCATCATCGTTTGAAGAATATTCTGTTGGAGCACCTACAACAAATACATTTACAGTTTCTGGTGGAGGGACTCATAATTTAACGACTGGTGAAAAAGTTGTTATTATTAGTGATGATGGAGATTTACCAGAAAATCTTAAAACAAATACAGTATATTATGCAATTGCCGATAATAATACAACAATCAAACTTGCAGCATCAGAAGCAGAAGCAAATAATGATGAGCAACTTACCGTTTATGGTGGAACCAACTTAAAAATCATCACGAGAGTTTCTGATAAAGTTGCAGGAGATTTGGGACATCCAGTTCAATGGGATGGAAGTCAGTGGTACATCAATGTAAGTTCTAGTGAAAATACTATTACTTCACAACTTACCGGTTCTGGTGCAACAGAACCAACTACAATCAAAAGAACATCAGATAATAGAAGTCTTGATGAGAAAATTTACAAACTTAGAGTTGTAGTTCCGAAGCAACTTTCAAACGCAAAAACACCAGAACCGGGATTTATTTTACAAGAATCCAGCACCACTGGATATGTTGGAGCTGCTGATACAAATAGAACTACTATTGATTCTACAAATTATGATTGGAATCGTAATCCAAGATTTATTAAAACTTGTTCTTTCTCATCACCAACAGTAACAGTCGTAACAGAACTTCCACATAATTTAAAAACGGGAGATTCTGTTATTATTAAAAATGTAACCGATAGTAGTTCTGCAGGCAATGCATACAATGGAACTTATGATGTTATGGTTGTTGATGATTTAACATTTAAATATACTTCAACAACAACACCAGGTACATTCACAAATGATGTAAATGATCGTTCAATCTCTCTTCCAAGATTTGAAAGAAATGATTTCAAATCAAATCTTTATGTTTATAGAAATGAATTTATCTCTGAATATGATGATGGAGAAAAGAATGGAATTTATCACGTCTATCTATTGAATGCAAATAATGCAATTCAAAATGAATTTACAAATCTCAAATATAGTCAAAATGTATCTGACTTATATCCACAACTTGATAGAGACAATCCTAACGATAATCCAAATTCCGCAAAAACTTATGCACTAAGGTCTCCAATCGGAGAAGTTCAGACGAATGATCTTAAAAAGAGTATTACAAAAGAGAGTATTGATTCTTTACTGACAACATTAGGTGTTGGACTTGATATTTCTTCAGTTGCATCATCTTCAGGTATTGCGACAGTCACATTTGACAGGAATCATGAATTCGGTAGTATTGTAACTTATACAACTCTTAATGGTGGAAGTGGACACACAAACGGAACATATTATAATGTAAAACTTTATAATCAAATTGGACTGGTTGATTGGGATGGTGCAACTGCAAAGGTGGTTGTTTCTGGTGGTAGTGTAACTGAGGTAGATATTATTTCTGGTGGTTCTAATTATACTGATGGAGAACAACTTTATTTTGATCCCACAGTTATTGGTGGATCCGCAAGTGCCAACATTTTAATATCAACTTCTAGTATTTCATCACCAGTTGGAAATACAATTCAATTTACTGGTGTTGGAACATCAACCGATACATATCATCGTATTAGTGCAGTTACAGGAAGAAATAGTGTTTCAATTGCAAGAACATCTGGAGATCCTGGAATAACATCAGATCATTATGCACTGATTACTGGTCCTTCGGTTGGATTTACTGCTTCTGGAGATACTATTACTGCAACAGGTCATGGGTTAGTTGTTGGTAATAAGTTTAGATCAATTGATAGTAGTAACAATAATGTGGGTGATTACATTGTAGATACTGTAGTTGGTATCAATACCTTTACAGTATCTGGAGGTATTGGAGCAGCATCAGGATATATTCTGAAGCATGGATTGTCTTCTAATGAAGGTGTATCTGATAAGTCAAATGAAAATCTCAAATCTAGAGCATTTACCATTTATGATGGTGAGACAATGACTCTCTCTGAATCTGGTGGTCTCAATTCATCAGATACTCAGTTTAAAGTTATACATTCTGGTATTGGAACAATGGCAAGATTCCCACTGGGATCTTACATTCAGATTGATAATGAAATCATGAGAGTTTCAAATGATACTCTACAAGGTGTTAATAGTGACGAGATAGTTGTTATTCGTGGAGCACTTGGTTCAAAACCAGATACTCATGAAGAAAATTCAGTTATTCATAAAGTTAAGATTCCTTCAATTGAATTCCGCAGACCATCAATCCTTCGTGCTTCTGGACATACTTTTGAATATCTTGGATATGGTCCTGGAAACTATTCCACAGGACTTCCACAGGTTCAAAATAAAACGATTACAGAAAGAGAAGAATTTTTAGTTCAATCACAAGAAAGATCATCAGGTATTGTTGTTTATAGTGGAATGAACAACAAAGGTGACTTCTTTATTGGAAATCAAAAGAAATCTTCCGCAACTGGTGAAGAAACAACATTTGATACTCCAATTCCAACAATCACTGGCGAAGATCCATCAAGACTAAGTGCAGTTTTTGATGAGATTACAATTAAAGAAAGATTAGTTGTAGAAGGTGGTGATTCTGGACAGGTTCTTTCTCAGTTTGATGGACCAGTTACATTCTCAAAAAATGTAAAAATAAAAGGTGATTTAAATGCAGAACTCATTGAAATATCAAACATTAAAGTATCAGATAAGATCTCTTCACCAATTGGAAGTAATCTTGATATATGTCCTCCAATTGGTTCAACTGTTGCAATTTGCACAAATACAACAATTACTGGTATCTTAAGTGTAACTGATGACATTACTGCATTCTGGACCTCTGATGAAAGATTGAAAGATAATATTGAAGTAATTGAAGATCCTCTTTCTAAGGTTCTTTCCATTAGTGGTAATACTTTTGATTGGAATGAAAAATCTAATAAGTCAGGTCATGATGTTGGATTAATTGCACAGGAGATTGAGGAAGTATTGCCAGAAGCAGTCACAACCAGAGATAATGGATATCTTGCAGTTGATTATCATAAGGTCGTTCCACTGCTTGTAGAAGCAGTGAAAGAACTATCGGGTAAGGTTGATGAACTTCAACAAAAACTACAAGATAAATAACTAAAAAGTATATAAGATGGCGAATAGACGCAAAGCATTTAATTTTAGATCTGGTCTCCAGGTCGATAATGATAACTTTGTAATTAACTCAAATGGTCTGGTGGGGATTGGAACATCAATCCCTTCCGGATATCTTTTGAATGTTTATGGTGATAAAGGAGTGAGAATTACTGGACTTACTACTACTAATAATGTATATGTATCAGGTATTCTCACAGCAACTAATGCAGATGTTGGTATCCTTACTGTATCTCAAATTAATGTTGGAAGTTCCGGATTAGTTAGCAATTTAATTGGATATGCAGTTACTGATGCTTGGATTATTTCACCTGGTAATGTAGGTCTTCATACATTGAATAGTGTTGGTGTTGGAACAACAGCAAAGTCTGAATACATATTAGATGCTCTAGGAAATGTAAACATAACTGGAGATTTAACGGCAACCAATCTTAGTGGGTCATTAGCAGCAACAGATATATCGGGAACTCTTACAAATAATCAACTACCAAATAGTATAAGTGCATCATTTACTGGAGATTTAACAGGAACTGCAACAACAGCATCATCTCTCTCTGGAACTCCTAATATTTCAGTATCTAATATAGATGCTTCAGGAATTATAACTGCAACTACAGGATTAAATGTAGGTACTGATTTTAATGTACTCAGTAGTGGACGAGTTGGTATTGGAACAGAACTTCCAACATCAGAACTTCAAATTAGAAAATCATCAGGATCTCTTTTAGAAGTTGTTTCTGATAGTGGTCAATCGAGAATTAGTATTGGACAATCTGTCGGTGTTGGTAATAGTACTGCCGTATTAAGATTTGGAAATTCTGATAAGTCTTTTGATATTATTAATAGAGATACTGGACATATTAACTTCTATTTACATAGTGGAACTGGTGTAGGTAATACAGGTGATTATAGATGGTATTATGGAAAGAATTTAGGATCACCATTAATGTCTTTAACATATGGTGGAAATTTGGGATTGGGAAAAACAAATCCAGATAATACACTACATGTTGTCGGAACTTCTACAATAACAAGTACTGCTTATTTTGGTGGAGATATAAGAGCGAAGAAAATTTATTTTACGGAAATAGAAAATGGAGGAATTGTTAAGAGCAATACAAACATTACAAGTGGAATAAGTACATTTTATGATGTTGAAATAAGTAATAGTTTAGGAATTGGTACTGATATTCTAGGTACTAATAAGTTTAAAATAAAAGATGGTCTTGAATCCAATTTAGGAACTAAAGTTTCTACTGGAACGGCAGTTGTTGCTGATACCAACTATTTTGCAAGTAATTTAGGTGCAGATAGTGCAGAACTAAAAGTATATGGAAACTCTTATGTTGGATCTGATTTATATGTAAGAGGAAATTTTTATGGAAACTTTAGTGGTACTGCTACAGGATTAACTGGAACTCCAAATATTGAAGTAGGAATTGTAACTTCTAATAGTATAAATTCTACGGGAATTGTAACTGCTAATGATGGATTTACAAGTGGAGGACCAGCAGTTGAAATAACTGTTACTGGATCTACATTGACTTTCACCGTAGTTGGTGTGGGAAGCACAAGTTTAAATTTAATCTAAAATAAAATGGCAGTTTCTGTTACGAGATCTGGTCCTTACTATTCAACCGGTTCAATATCTTTTAGTTCTCTTAGAAATAATTTTAGAGCACAAAATATTGATGGAACCTTTGATTCGGACAATTTACCCATAAAAGCTTCCGAATTAAGAAGAAAAGTAGATATAAGTGAAGAAAATGCCGTAGTTCCTGATTCTGTGGAGAATGAAAATATTTCCATACTTAATAACTTAAGTTTATCTGATTTTAGAGGATCTGTCAAATTTTATAAAATAAATCAATCAGGTACTGATGATAATAATGGAGATGATACAAGTCCTGGATTAAATTTATCTACTTTATCAAATTTTTATTGGATTAATAACTTAGGAAAAAATATTAAGAAAGATATTACAATATCTGGAACTATTGGTTCATATTATACTATTCAACCCGCATTAAGTTTAATTGGATCTTTATGTAATGTCACTTTTAATGTGACTAATACTGGAAAAATATATGGTGCTGGTGGTCAATATGGAATAAATTCTGGAAAGGGTGGAGATGCCTTTGAATTGGTAAATAATATTTCAAATACGGTTTATGTGAATCTAACTTCCACTTCTAGAATTTGGGCTGGAGGTGGTGCTGGTGGAAGAGGTGGTGATGGTGGTGATGGTGGAACTGGTGGAACTGGAGGTTCTTATCCATTAAGTCAAAGAAATCCTGGATCTGGCGGTTTGGGAGGCAATGGTGGTAATGGTGGTAATGGTAGGGGATATGAGCAAGTATTATCCAATGGATTATCTGGAAGTTTAGGTTCTAATGGTTCTTCTGGAGAAACTTTAGCAGGAAGTGATAAAGCAGGTATTGCAGGTATTGGTTCTACTTCAATTTTTTATAGATTTCCACAGTATGTAGGAGATAATAGTAAAGTTACTTTTAGTTCCGGAAATGGTGGAAGAGGTGGTGATGGTGGTGATGGTGGATCTGGTGGAGATTGGGGACAATCTGGAAATACAGGAAATAGTGGAGATTCTGGTATTACTGGAGTCCCATCCTCTAGTTCATTATTTTTACGTGTAAATACTACGAGTGCAAGTGGAATTGGTTATACTGGATCTTATGATGCTTCTCATACTAATAAAATTTATATCAGGTCTCTAATAGATGTAGATCAGGGTGGTACTGGAAGTTTCAGTGGAACTATTAGCACTTCTGTCTCTTCTGGATATTATGGACCTGTAGAAAGTTATGATTTAAATATAAGTGAAGATTTAAATCCAAATGGAATTTATGCTAATGGATCATCAATGTATGTTGATGATGATGGTGCTTCTGGAGATGATGCTAATGATTTAATATTAAATTTTGACGGACAAAATGGCAATGTATTTTTCATATACACATCATTTAATGGTACAGATGGGGAAGAAGGAGAACAAGGTGCAGAAGGAGGATTATCTGGTAGAGCAATCTTTGGAACAAACACTTATGAAATCTCTGGACCAGAAAGTGTAATTCTTGGAAGGACTTGACAAGACTCTAAAAACCCTGTAGACTACCTTTGTCTGGGTTGGAGATGAGAGACTAAGCTTTTATAAGACACTTTAAGAACCGTCCACTGGGTCGCACTGTCGACAGTTTTCTGCTATAATAACAAGGTATTCGAGAGACACCTGATGACCACCATCACTCTGCGTCCCCATCAGAAAGAAGCAGTCAATGCGATGTGGGATAACAACAAGGGTCAGGTTATCATCCCGACTGGTGGTGGCAAGACCATTTGTATGATTCAGGATCTTATTCATCAACACGCTGTTCCTTGTGGTCAGACCACAGTTGTTGTTGCTCCACGTATTCTGCTTGCAGAACAACTTTGTAGTGAGTTTCTTGAGTTGATTGATACTTCTCACACTCACATTATGCACGTTCATAGTGGTGAGACTCACCACTTCAGCAGCACTAATCCTTCAAAGATTCATTTGTTTGCTAACACTGCACGTACTGCTGGTGAGAATGTTATTATCTTCACCACTTATCATTCTCTGCATCGTCTGATTGATGCAGATATTGAAGTCAACACCATTTATTTTGATGAAGCACATAACTCAGTTCAACGTAACTTTTTCCCTGCTACGGAGCACTTTGCTGCTGACTCTAATCGGTGTTACTTCTTCACTGCTACTCGTCGTACTTCTGCAACTATTTTTAAACCCGGTATGAATGATACTGAGGTATATGGTGATGTAATTTATCGTGTTCCTGCCACCAAACTGGTTGATGGTGGTTATATTCTTCCTCCTCAAATCAAAGCAAAAAAGTTTGAGGTTCTTAAAGCAAATGAAATATCTGCCGACCGTGACTGCAACAATATTGTAGAAACTTTAGAAGAGAATAACACAAATAAAGTTCTTGTTTGTGTCAAGAGTGCTAAACAACTTATTAATCTTATGTCGCAAACTGATTTTACTATGCGACTGAATGATATGGGATATTCTTTTCTTTATATCACTTCAAAAACAGGAGCGATTATTGACGGTCAAAAAGTCAATCGTGAGGTTTTCTTTAATACTCTGAATGCTTGGGGCAAAGACCCCTCTAAGAAGTTTGTTTGTCTCCATCGATCTATTTTGAGTGAAGGTATTTCTGTTAATGGTCTTGAGTCTGTTATTTTTCTCCGCAATATGGATGTAATTGAGATGACTCAAACTATTGGAAGAGTTCTTCGCACTGCTCCTAATAAAACCTACGGACTTTGTGTTGTTCCTGTTTATTCGCAGGTTGGTATTGCTACGGAGAAACGTATGCAGAATGTTGTTGATACTATCTTTGGGAAAGGTGAGATGCTTGATAGTGTAGTCAAACGATAGATAAATGAGGACTCAGACCCACCTAGAAGGCACCTAAAATGCTTTTGAGGGTGTATGTATGCTATAACTGCCAAGTCCGTTCAGGCAGTCGTTGACACCGTGTTCAAGCAGGGTGAACCTGCCATCTCTGTCGTCCGTCGTTGAGGTCATTATGAAAAAACTATCACCATTTGAAAAAGCAACAGAAAGATATCAGAATGCTCAAAAAATGATGTTTGTGAAAGAACAATTAAAAAAAGAATTACCTCCTCGTGGTAGTGCTGCTTATAGATATTTTTCTGATCCAGATAAAAATCCACCATCATATTATAGTCTTGTGGAAAGTATTGATAATATGTCTCTCGAAGAATGTAAAAATCATCCCGCTTGGAACTGGTATTCAAATGTAGGTTGGGTGTAAAATGAAAACTACTATTGATCTGGTTCAGGAACTTCGTTCTCTTCCTGATGCCATTTACCAAAATTTCTGCAATCAGGCAAAGATGGTGGCACTGGAGTACCCCTCTGCACATGGAATTGATTGTTTTGCCCGTGGTGAAACAATAGAATATGGGTTCATTGACATCGTAGGGCAGTATATTGACCTGAAACCTAACAAGAAGGAAGATTTCAACGATCCTGATAGTACGTACTATCTAGAGCACCTGACCGACGTGAAAACGCAAGGAAATGGGTTTTTACCACGTAAGGACAAGAAAGCTCTGTTTTATTCTAAACAATGGGACATTAAAAAGACTGCTAGTGGTGCATCACAATTTGAATCTAAGGCACATTCATACATTTTGATTGATCCGATTTGTGCTCGCATTGCAGTGGTAGATACTAGTGTTTTCTATCGCAAACCATTTCGCAATAACTCTGCACGTATTTCATTCAGTGTAAAACCACAGGATGTTTATATGATCTATGATGGTATTAGCAGTGTGATTGATGCTTCGATTGTTCCCGATCCTAATGCAATCTATCGTGAAATTTGGAAGAAGGCAGGAGATAAACTAGAAGCACTGACCACCTGCTGAACTGGCACACTGCCTTCCCACACTCCTCTCACTCTGCTATAATACTAAAGTAATCAAAGGAACACCACCATGAAGTGCAAAGTCAAACTCTACATTGCCGGAACTGTTATCACTGAAACCGTTCATGCCCGTGATTATCAAGAAGCACGTCAAGTTGCATTGGCACGTAATCCTAACGCACAAGTTGTAAGTGTGAATGCTTCATTTTTCTGATGAGTAATTTTCTCAAACCTCATATACCAAATCCAGGAATCCTCAATCCAAAGGTTGGGGATCCTTTTGGGTATGTGTCAAAGGACGGAATGTGGGCTGCGATTCCTTGGATAGGGAAAAAAGGGTTCTGTATTATACATAATGGTAGGCAAGTGCATTCTGTGACAACGTATAAACAGGCACTTGCATATATCAAGAAATCGTCTAAAGTAAAGAAAACATCATCTCTTGAGGAGTTTCTATGACAGATAAAGAACAGAAACGTCGTGATGCATTGGGTCTTTTTTATGAGAGTGTTCTCAAACCAGACCATCAATTGCGACAATGTTCTCACAATCAACAATGTTTCTTTGAGTTGATGGAATGGAGAGCAGAAGTTCTTGAATATCTTGATCGTCGTAGAAATGAGGAGTTTCACTGATGACTTCCCAATACATTATACTTTTAATATTTGGGACAGTTCTTTATTTTGTAGTCACTGATGAAAGTGTTGCCGCAGCATTTTATTATGCTGTAAGATTAATAAGGTCAAAGGTTGATTATAGAATATGGTGGTTAAAGAATGACCCATCAAATCCAATTGTAAAACATCTCATATATCGTAGAAATCTTAAACTTGCAAAAGAACTCAAGGCAAAGATTGATAAGCATTATGAGGAAAATAAATAATCAGATAGGGAAAAAGATACTATGTTATCAACACAATACCGACTGAAGTTGGAGTTCATTTGTAAGTGTATTGCAAACGGGGAAGAGGTAAAACTTGAAGATATTGTTTGGGCACAAAAACTTGCTAAAGCAAATACAAGTGCCCGTGAGATGTTGAAAAAAGCACGTCGTCAATCTGCTGGAGATATACAGGAAGGTAGTATTGATGATTTTTGTAATCGGATGGGATTAGGAGACCCCGACCCATCCAATTATAAGATGGGGTTTGATACTGCAGATGAAATTGCAGACTGGTTTAAACAAGATCGTAGTGATGATTGGCGCCAACGTGACTGAAAAACTTACATCCGAAACTTATGAAAAGATGAACGAAGAGTT
>Ga0255772_10004152_pt1 | contig 13697 bp, 11 predicted proteins | sample 071ome_34_FD_179970 | JGI IMG/M metagenome (GOLD analysis project Ga0255772, IMG submission 179970) | Coastal salt marsh microbial communities from the Groves Creek Marsh, Skidaway Island, Georgia - 071411BT metaG (version 2) | ecosystem: Environmental > Aquatic > Marine > Intertidal zone >...
TAAAAAGCTTGGTACTCTGATCGAAGGCGAATCATTACTGAATGATGGTACGGCAATCGTGGCTTTCGTCTTGCTGATTGGGGTCGTGACTGGAGCCGAACAATTTTTAGGTACCGGTAGTTTTATCGGGAGTGCGGCGATTGGATTTGGGAAAATTGGTGCAGCAGGTGGGCTCGTAGGTGTCCTGATTGGCTTGCTAGCGATTGTGTGGGTGAGGAAAGTTTTTAATGACCCACTTATTGAAATTACCGTAGTTTTGGTTACTGCTTATGCGGTATTTTTTGTTTGTGAGCATTTCTTTCATGTTTCGGGAGTTCTTGGCCTAGTCGCTTTGGGGATTGTTATGGCAGGTGTGGGTCGCACTCGAATTAGCCCTGAAGTTGAACACTTCATGCATGAATTCTGGGAATTCACCGCCTTCGCTGCCAATGTGATCATCTTTATTGTTGTTGGTGTGGTCATTGCTCAAAAAGCACATCCTACGGGGATGGACTTTTTGATCCTCTTTTTAGTCTACGTGGCCATTCATGTTGTTCGGGGAATCAATATGGGAATGTTTTACCCTTTGATGAAAAAGGCAGGCTACGGTTTGCCGGGTAAGGACGCCGTCGTTGTTTGGTGGGGTGCTTTGCGTGGAGCCATTGGGTTGGCTTTGGCACTTGTGGTATATTCCGAAAATTTAAGGTATGAATTTGAGATTGATGATGGGGGAAGCGGTTATTCCGCTAAAACGACTTCTATTTTTGTAGTAGATGCAAAGGAAGCTCTTTCTTATTCCCAACCAAATCCAAGTCTTAACCTCTACGGGATGGCTGCAAACTCTTTTGCTCAGGCACAAATTTCAAACGGAAGAATCGTAGGAATTTCTCAATCTCCAGAAACAGCTGGGATCATACTTGGAAAGAAAAATTCCAAAGATGCATCTCAATTAAGGGAAGACTTGGCAAGTGGGACAAAGAAGGTGGTTATTTTTGGAGAAGGGCAGGGGGCGATTGCTCAAGCCTCCTTGGTGGGCATTTCAGCAAGGGTCAGGGATCAGTTTTTGTTTCTGATCTCTGGAATCGTACTTCTTACTTTGCTCGTTAATGCCACCACCATTAAAACTTTAGTAAATAAGCTAGGCCTAACCGAGTTGCCAGCAGTCAAAAAACTGATGTTTTCAAACGCTACTGGAAATATCTCCAATGTTTGTGAACTAGAAATGGATCTCCTCAAAGATGATCGGTTCCTAAGTGGCGCAAACTGGGGACTTGTGAGAAATTATTTACCCGAACCAGTCAGCTATCCTCTAACGGCAAGAGAGTTGGAGTCGATGGACACCTTGGCGGAGGCAAGAAGAAGATTGCTTGAAAAGGAGAGAAGTAGTTACTGGTCTCAGTTTCGATCGGGTTTGCTCTCTGCCCGAGCGGTTGCACAACTTGATAACAATTTGAGTGAGTTCTTGGATTTTCAAGGCAAGGTCCCTATGACCGAAAGAAGTTATCTCGATGATATCTGTACTGTTAGTAAGCTTAGCGAAGCACTGAAAGACATTCCATTTCTCAAAAGATATTTCTCCGATAAGATTACTGTCGGGTATGATGCATCCAAAGCTTTTGTTATTGCCCAGCAAGCTATGGCCAAGATGGTCGATAGCTTTGTTCGTGAGTTGGATGATAGCGGCGATTTGGACAAACAACAAAAAACGGCTCGATTGTTAAAAGACGAGATTCGCCAAAACCGGCTTCGTGGTCTTCAGTACATTCGAAATATGCACGAGAATTACCCCGAGGTTACAGTGGGTATCGAAACCAAAGATGCCATTCGCTCTGTCCTCAACCACGAACGTGCATCTATCAAGAAGATGCGGGGAGATGGCATGCTAGAAGCCGACGAAGCTGCAAGAATGATTACTGCAGTGGAAGAGAGAATGAAAAATATAATGGAAAGTCCTCTCGAATTAAGACTGCCCTCTGCTGAAGAGGTTCTTAGGGAAGTAACTTGGCTCAAGGGAATGGACGATGAAGTCATAAGCAAGATTTTAAATGCATCGGAAACTCGTGTTTATAACTCTGGGGATGCCTTGATGAAACAGGGAGACTCGGGGGATGGTTTAATAGTGATCACACGGGGCAGTGTTAAGGTTTCGATCGGAGATGTGGTCGTGGATATTATGGGAAGAGGAGCCGTGATCGGTGAGATGGCCGTTTTAGCTGGTGTTCCTCGGACTGCTACTGTGAATGCAGATTCTACTGTCAATGCTCTTTGGTTAAATACGGATTCGATGCAGGCAATCATGAGCGATTCGCCTGAGCTCTCAGGGAGTCTTTGGAAAACCGCTTCCATGAGATTCGCAGAAAACTTACTAGGAGCGAAAGATCCCTACAATGGATGGAGTCAGATTCAGTTACGCAGATGGCTGAATGAAGGGGATGTCATTGCTCCCTCTGACGGAGAAACCACCAATCTCTATGGAAAGGTCGCTGTTTTGGTATCTGGTCAAGCAATACCTGCTGGCTCAACGGAACCAATCAATGCACCCGCTCACTTGGACCTTGCCGAGGCTACCTTTAATGGAAATGCCAAGGTTTTCATCCGTAACGCTTAGCTGATCTAAAGTGGCGGAGAGGGCGGGATTCGAACCCGCGGTACCTTGCGGTACACAGCATTTCCAATGCTGCACAATCGGCCACTCTGTCACCTCTCCGTTGTGATTAAGTGAGAAATTAATGAATAACTTGCTACCTTCCGTCAATGTTCAAAACCGTGGAATTAGTAAAATTTTAAGACTTCGTCACAAATACTTAGGGAAATGGTTTTCGGGTTTGCTTGTTTGCAAGAATTAACTAAAAAAAGGGTAATGGTTTCTGACGAGTTTGGCTATAATAGTAAAGTTGAAGGTGAAGTAATTGTCACTCGTGCCGATGCAGTGGTTAATTGGATACGAAAACACTCTGTCTGGCCTATGCCTATGGGACTCGCTTGTTGTGCTATTGAACTCATGGCTTCCGCAGCTTCAAGGTATGATATATCCAGATTTGGTATGGAAGTGATGAGGTTTTCTCCTCGTCAATCTGATTGCATGATTGTCGCGGGAACCGTTACCTACAAAATGGCAGAAGTTGTTCGTAGAATATACGATCAAATGGGTGATCCCAAATGGGTGGTCGCTATGGGAGCATGTGCCTCTACTGGTGGTATGTACCGATCTTATGCAGTAATGCAAGGTGTTGATAATGTCGTGCCTGTAGATGTCTACGTAAGTGGATGTCCTCCGCGTCCCGAAGCTTTATTGGATGCGATGATGAAATTACAGGACAAAATCGGGAGGGAATCGTCAGTTAAAAACCTGTCTAAAACTCCTGAGCCTCTTTCTGCTTCCTGATACAATGATTGACGAAGACTTCGTCAAGTCCCTACTCAATGGGCGAGAATTCCTTAAGCTATTGCATCAGAATGATTGCCTTACCCTATCCTGCGAGCCTCAGCATTTTGTCTCTTTTTGTGAACATCTTAGGGATCAGGAAACCTTCGACTTACTTGTCGATTTAACTGCTTTAGATCATGGATTGGAAGCTGATATCCGTTTTTCCACGGTTGTTCACATTTATTCTCTCGTGCACAAATCATACATTCGAATTCATGTCGATTGCATGGACAACGAGTCACCTTCTGTACCATCCATTTCCTCTATATTTCCAGCGGCTAATTGGCATGAGCGGGAAACCTTCGATATGTTTGGGATAAATTTCGTCACTCATCCCAACCTCAAACGCATTCTAATGTGGGATGATTACCCATATTTTCCTCTCCGGAAGGAATTCCCTCTAGCTGGAATCGAAGTGCCTTTGCCTGCTGCAGATGTTTCGGAGGTCACGGGTGCAGCGGTGGATCCTGCACCTATGATGGGCGGTCCTTTTGTCTCGTCCGGTAGCTCGAGGTTGAGTCAAGCCGAACCTCGTGCCAAAGATGAAAGTTGGACAGAAGATTCTGAAAAGCCCTTATGAGTACTACGGTTAAAGAAGTCCAAATCGGGGATGTCGGTGCCAAAGCAGCCTTGCATTCTGATGAAGGTAAGATGACTCTCAATGTTGGTCCATCCCACCCTACAACTCATGGCGTACTTAGATTGATGATGGAGCTTGATGGTGATTTGATCACCCGTTGCGAGCCCGTCCTTGGATATCTTCATCGCGGAGATGAAAAGATCGCTGAAAATATGACTTACAACCAATTTGTTCCTTACACGGACAGATTGGATTACCTCGCTCCGCTTGCAAACAATGTTGCGTACGCAATTACTGTTGAAAAACTTGCAGGTATTGAATTGCCCGAGCGTTGCGAAGCAATTCGTGTTTTGGTTTGTGAAATGGCCCGTATATCGAGTCATCTTCTTGGAATGGGTGTGTTTGGAATGGATGCTGGTGCATGGACTCCATTCATGTACACCTTTACAGAAAGAGAAAAGTTGTATTCTCTTTTTGAAGAATTAACTGGGGCTCGATTCACTACAAGTTATACACGCATTGGTGGAGTAGCGAGGGACCTTCCTGATGGCTGGCTTCCGAAGGTAGAGAAGTTTGTCGATGAATTACCAAAGGCGATTGAAGAAGTTGAAAAATTGCTCACCCGAAATCGGATTTTTCTCGACCGAACCGAAGGGATCGGAACCATATCTAAAGAAGACGCGATCGCATTTGGTATAACTGGCCCAAACTTACGGGCAAGTGGAGTAGATTTGGATCTTCGCAAGGATAAGCCTTACAGTGGTTATGAGAAATACGATTTCGATGTTCCTATTGGTACTCGGGGCGATTGTTACGACCGTTACCTTGTTCGGATTGAGGAGGTGAGGCAGAGTATTTTAATTATTAAACAAGTCATAGCCAGCATGCCCAAAGGTTTGTGGTATGCTGAGGATGCCAAAAAGATATTTGCTCCCCCAAAAGACAAAATCATGACGAGCATGGAAGAATTGATCCAAAATTTCATGATTGTTACGGAGGGACCTCAGGTGCCTCCGGGTGAAGTCTATTTTGAAGCCGAAAATCCTAAAGGTGCACTTGGCTTTTACCTAGTCTCCAAAGGTGGCGGCGTCCCTTACCGACTTAAAATTCGCGCGCCCAGTTTTTGTAATCTTAGTATCCTGGAAAAGCTTGTCCCTGGGCACATGCTTAGTGATATCACTGTGATTTTGGGTAGTTTGGATTTTGTTATGGGAGAATGTGATCGTTAATATGTCCAATCCCTTAAATCTGTCCGAAAACACTTTGTCGAAAATCGACGAAGTTGTTCCCAAGTACCCTGAGAAAAGAAGTGCAGCCCTTATGGTGATTCATTTGGTTCAGGATGAACTAGGTGCAGTTAATGACTTTGCATGCGAATGGATCGCGAACCGACTCGATTTGCAGCCTATAAACATTAAAGAACTCGTTACCTTCTACCCCATGCTTAGAGAAAAGCCATGGGGTAGAAAACATGTTCGTGTCTGCAGAACTTTGCCCTGTGCTTTACGTGGATCCTATGCAACCTGTAAATCTTTTGAGAAAAAATTGGGTGTTAAGGAAGGACATGTCCGAGAAGATGGTGAATACTCTCTTGAGTTTATGGAATGCCTTGCTGACTGCGGGCAAGGACCAGTGGTTATAGTCGATGAAAAAACTTACGAAAATGTGGATGGTGATCGTGCCGAAAAGTTTGCGGACCTTCTCCTAGATGGAAAACTCGATGAGTCTGATGAATTTCAAAGCTATGAGGATGCCCTTCTGAAGAAAACCGAAGAATAATTTGACTACCAAACTGATGAACGCACATCTCCAAGAAAGAAGAATCATTCTTAAACATGCCGATGACCCGTCTTACTCCAATCTAATCGGTTGTTATCTTCGCGAGGGTGGTTATGAGACCTTAAAAAAGGCCTTTGCGATGAAGCCTGAAGAAGTGGGCGAAGAGGTTCTCAAGTCTGGAGTTCGCGGTCGCGGAGGTGCAGGTTTTCCTGCGGGTATGAAGTGGAAATTTCTGGATCGAAAATCTGGGAAACCCATTTACCTGATCTGTAATGCAGATGAGTCCGAACCTGGTACTTTTAAGGACCGCCAAATTATGTACAAAGACCCTCATCAACTCATTGAGGGTATGATGATTGCAGCCTACGCTATTGGTGCGAAGCAAGCGTTTATCTACATCAGAGCCGAGTTTCATGAAGGAGCACGCATCCTTAACCGTGCCATACAAGAAGCAAAAGACAATGGGTACTGTGGGGACAACATTCTTGGGAGTTCATACTCGTGTGATTTGGTGGTTCACAGGGGAGCGGGTGCCTATATTTGCGGAGAAGAAACCGGTTTAATTGAATCTTTAGAAGGAAAACGCCCCAACCCCAGAATTAAACCTCCTTATTTCCCTGCCGTCCTTGGCCTTTATCAGTGTCCAACGATCGTAAATAATGTCGAGACCCTCTGTAATGTTCGTCACATTATAGAAATGGGAGGAGAAGAGTTTGCCAAAATTGGCAAGCCCAACAACACCGGTACTCGCATCTGGTGCGTATCTGGTCAGGTCATGAAGCCTGGATATTATGAATTTGAGTGCGGTGCCCTTACTCTAGGAGAGATGATTTTTGGTGTCTGTGGTGGACTGCGTCCTGGACGCAGCCTAAAAGCAGTTATTCCGGGCGGTTCTTCCTCAAAAATCTTAAGAGCTGACGAAAGGTTTAGTGGGAAACTAAAAGATGGTACTGAGTTTGATTGGGGCTTGGAAGATATTCCCCTTGATTTCGACGGACCTGCATCGGTTGGAAGTATGTCTGGTTCCGGAGGGATTATTGTAATGGATGATACCGTAGATATCGTCGAAGCCATGGCTAATATCAATGCTTTTTATGCCCACGAATCCTGCGGGCAATGCACACCCTGTCGTGAGGGTTCTCTATGGATGCGTAAGATCACTCAAAGAATGTGTTCTGGAGGAGCCCGAGAAGAGGACGCAGACCTTCTTCTTTCTGTGGCGAATCAAATTGAAGGGCGGACAATATGTGCATTTGGGGAAGCGGCAGCATGGCCCACTCAAAGTTTTGTCACCAAATTTAGAGATGACTTTATTAAAAAGGCTTCCGAAACTGTGGAAGAGAAAAACTCGCGGAAGCTTCAACTCATTTAATTCCCAGTTTTAATGATTTCTCCATCAAAAGAAGATTTGGTAACCATTACCTTGAATGGGGTTGAGGTTGAAGTTCCCAATGGAATCAATGCTGTTGAAGCTGCTGCCCTGCATGGGAAAGAAGTCCCTCATTACTGCTATCATCCTAAGCTTAGTGTAGCCGGAAATTGTAGGATGTGTCTTGTTGAGATGGGTACTCCTATGAGGGATCGATCAACAGGCGAAGCCATCCTTGAAGATGATGGATCTCCCAAGATTGGTTGGGTGCCCAAACCTGTGATTGGTTGTGCCACGAATGTGTCTGCTGGAATGCACCTACGCACGGAGTCGGACTTGGTAACTGAATGCCGCGAAGGTATTATGGAGTTTCTATTGGTCAACCATCCCCTGGACTGCCCCATCTGCGATCAGGCAGGTGAGTGTCGACTTCAGGAGTTTGCTACGGATTATGGCAGGGGATTTAGCCGTTACATTGAGAGAAAAAATGTGAAGCCTAAGCGGACTCGCCTTGGACCCCGTGTCACCCTTGATGACGAAAGGTGTATTTTGTGTTCTCGTTGCATACGCTTTTCCCAAGAGGTGGCTAAGGATGATGTCCTAGGTTTCGTTGATCGTGGAAGCTTTTCTACACTTACCTGTTTCCCTGGTAAGGAATTATCCAATAATTATTCTCTCAATACCGTAGACATTTGTCCGGTGGGTGCTCTAACCAGCACGGATTTCAGATTTAAAATGAGAGTATGGTTTTTGAAAGAAACCAAAAGTATTTGTACAGAGAGTAGCACCGGTTGTAATACAATCATTTCCAGCAGGGAAGGAGTGATTCAGAGAATTACTCCCCGTAGAAATGATTTAGTGAACGATACGTGGATGACCGATTCGGGTAGAGAAATTTACAAATTGGTAAAAGCCGAGAACCGTATTCTCAGGCCCTCTGTGGGTGGGAAAGACCTCCCGCTTTCCGAGGGAATTTCTTCGGCGGTTCGTATTTTAAAGGATCGAAAGGTTGGGGTAGTTGCAAGTTGTAAGTCCACTATAGAAGAGCAGTTTTTGACCAAACTTGTAATCGATGCCACGAACGCTCAAGTTTACATCCGTGGACACTTTGGAGAAGATGATGGGATTTTGCTTTCTGCAGATCGTACACCCAATTTAAGAGGTGCTTTGATTAATGGGCTTACAGACAGTTATCCAGAGGATCATTTGAATGGACTTAACGAAGCACTAGCATCTGGTGAATTGGAATCTCTTTTTGTTATCGATGAAGACCTTCTTGTATCTGGTGTTGACCAAGAAAATCTCAAAGATGTAGATATCGTCTTCTTAGGTACCCACTCCCATGCCACATCCAATATGGCTCGTGTGGTCTTGCCTAGTTTTACCGTTTTTGAGAAGGAAGGTTCCTTTATCAACAAGTCATTTATTGTACAAGCCTTTGAGCAAGCCATACCTGGACCCGTTGGCTTGTCTTCGCAGGTGGAAATCTTATCCCAAATTATAAACCACCTTCGTGTAGACTCGGACCCATTAGATGCAAAGCTAGATGGGGTTTGGAAATCCATGGGAGAAGTATTACCGGATTTAATGGGTGATTGTGACTTTCGAAGTCTTGTAAAAGCACCCTTTCAAATCGATGGTTCTAAATGGTCTCACCTAGATTTTGTTGAGAAAAATGCACTTAATTTCGAGTCCGTGAAGGGAGTTCAGGTATGACTTTTGACTGGATGCCTGACACGCTTTGGTTTTCGGTATTACTGAAGGTTTTCTATGCACTCATGATGATTGGTGCAGTGATGACTATGGCGGGTTATTCGGTACTGGCAGAACGCAAAGTAAGTGCTTGGATGCAAGGTCGTGTCGGTCCAAATCGTACGGTTCTTCCTTTTGTCGAATCGATTCCATTATTCGGTCCATTTTTGAAAGGCCTTGGTATTTTCCAACCACTCGCTGATGGGCTAAAATTTTTATTTAAAGAAGAAATCGTACCTGGGCATGTGAACAAGTTTTACTATTACTTAGCTCCTTTGGTTGCTCTCGTTCCTGCCCTCACAACCATGACTGTCTTACCTTTTGGTCAGATTTATTGGGAAGATGGTTCTGTAACTACTCTTGCATTAGCCGATCTTGAAGTCGGTATTTTATTCGTTTTTGCGGTTTCATCATTAGGTGTTTATGGAATCGCCTTGGCAGGTTGGTCTTCCAATAACAAATACTCTTTCTTGGGTGGAATTCGTTCTTCAGCCCAAATGATTTCCTATGAATTAGCCATGGGGCTTTCACTCCTTCCCGTATTCTTATGGGTTGCCGCACCAGGGGTATCTTCCTCTGGTTTGAGTATTTCAGGGATCGCCAATGCCCAAGAGGGAGCCGCTTGGTTGTTTATCGTTCAACCTTTATCCGCCCTCATATTTCTGATCGCTTTGTTTGCCGAGACCAACCGTTTGCCTTTCGATATGCCTGAATCAGAAACTGATTTGGTTGGTGGGTTTCATACCGAGTATGGAAGTTTTAAATTTGGTATTTTCTTTGTAGCAGAATATGCACATATCGTGATCGGTTCTGCCTTGTTTACGCTCTTGTTTCTAGGAGGCTGGCATTTTCTCCCCTTTATGAATGATCCATGGCCGGAAAATTGGATTGGTTCATTAATTGGAGTGGGGTGGTTTCTTTGTAAGACCATTTTTCTTATCTTCTTTTTTATTTGGATTCGTTGGACCTTACCCCGTTTTCGTTACGATCAGGTCATGCACCTTGGTTGGACAAAATTATTACCCATCGCCCTTGCGAATCTGATCGTTTACATCGTCATTGTTACTATCCTTGACGGAAGCTTTTAAATTTAACTTTCGATAAATCATGGCCAAAACAATTGTTTTAGAACGAAAACCTCTCTCTTTCTCCGAGAGAACCTACCTTCCTCAAATTGCGACAGGTCTGAAAACTACTTTTTCCAATATGTTCAAGCCTAAGGTAACTCTTCAATACCCTGAGGAAAAACCGCACATTCCAAACAATTACCGAGGTGTCCCGACCTTAGTTAAGGATCCAAACGGTAGAGAAAAATGCGTATCCTGCCAGCTTTGTGAGTTTGTCTGCCCGCCAAAGGCAATTCGTATCACACCAGGAAGCGTACCCGAAGACCAAGAGCAACGTGAGCATGTGGAAAAAGCTCCTCAAGAGTTTGAAATTAATATGCTTAGATGTATTTATTGCGGATATTGCCAGGAGGTGTGTCCTGAGGAGGCTATTTTTCTTCAGGATCAGTATTCCTCCTCTGGTTACAGTCGTGAGGAAATGATTAACAACAAACAAAAGCTCTACGAGTTGGGCGGAACTTTACCTGACCGCCACTACAAGTGGGATAAGAAAAAACAGGCTGAAGTTCATGGGAATACCCATTAATATTCTACTCGTACCTATTTTTTAATGAGTACCGTCGATATTTTATTTTGGATCTTTGCCACTCTTTCTGTGGGTGGCGGACTATCCATGGTTTTATCTCGGCACCCAGTATCAGCAGCTATGTTTATGATTATTTCTCTTGTAGGCGTGGCTGCTCTTTTCGTTTTGTTGGAATCATTCTTTTTAGCTGTCCTGCAAGTCCTCGTCTATGCTGGTGCAGTTATGGTTTTATTTTTGTTTATAATTATGCTTTTAGATGTGGGACCCGGAGCTTCCAAAATCAATTTTTCGAATTGGAAAACTGGTCTCATTGGATTTGGAGCTTCATGCCTGTTGATTTTTCTTTTGAGTGCATTACTTTCTCCTGGTGAAGATACTTTATCATTTGGCCAATCCTGGACTGTCATTAATAATTCCACAGCTCCGGCACCCGTAGATGCTCTCGTCTTTTCGACGGATATTTCAGCTTTTGGCTACGCTTTGATGACCAAATACATGCTTCCTGTTCAAATATCTGGATTTTTACTTCTAGCTGCTATGATTGGAGTGATTATTTTGAGTAAAAGATCTGGTACTCCTTCTTCAAATTCTTAGTTTTTTTCTCTTTCTTTGTTGATGCTCACTGTCACTCCACTCCACTTCCTTATTCTAGCCTTTGTTTTGTTTGGCATTGGTTTTTTAGGTTTGTTGATTCGAAGAAACATTTTGTTGATGCTGATGTCTCTTGAATTGATGCTGAATGGTATCAATGTAGCTCTGGTAACCTTTTCTCGTGTTGGAAATAACCTGGACGGAGGAATTTTTGTTTTTTTTATCATGACGGTTGCGGCTTCTGAAGTCGCGGTAGGCTTAGCTCTGCTTGTGGCATTGTATAAAAAACGGAAGAGCGTTTTCACGGACGACATGGCTTTGCTTAAAAATTAATTAGGATATGATCAATTTGGCATTAAGCTTACTTTTTTTACCTTTCGTTTCTGCATTGGTCATATTGCTATTTCTACGAGCAAAAGGAAACCTTGCTTCGCTTGTCTCTGTTTTTACCGCCGCTGGTATTCTAATCCTTTCACTATTACTTTTATTTAATTCACAGGAGAGTTCCTTAGTTTGGAACACAACCTGGTTTACTATGGGTTCGTGGGAACTTCGTTTTGGTATTTTACTCGATGATCCAGCCAGGCTTCTTTTGTTTATTGTATCGTTTGTTGGATTGTTGATTCACATTTTCAGCCTTGGCTACATGGAAAGTGATCCTGCACGTCCAAGGTACTTTGGAGGTCTTTCTATTTTCATGTTTTCCATGATCGGAATTACATTGGCGGATAACCTGATAATGATTTTTGTTTTTTGGGAGTTGGTTGGTTTCAGTTCTTACCTATTGATTGCCCATTATTTTCAAACGGATGAGGCATCTCAAGCTTCGAGGAAAGCATTTATTGTCAATCGGGTGGGGGATTTTGGTTTTCTCATCGGAATTGTTCTGACTTATTGGACTTTTGGAACCGTAAATCTTGGTGAACTTGCTGATCTAGCTGATTTTTCTCCAAGCCTGATCACAACTGGACTATGCCTAGCCCTAGCTTGTGGTTTTATCGGTAAATCTGCTCAATTTCCTTTGCATGTATGGCTGCCTGATGCCATGGCCGGTCCGACTCCGGTTTCCGCTCTGATTCATGCGGCAACAATGGTTGCCGCTGGGGTCTATCTCCTGATCAGAATTGATTTTCTTTTTACCGAACAGGCTTTGGGTTTAATCGCATTTCTTGGAGCTGCCATGGGTTTGTACGCTGGGTTTTGTGCCCTTGTACAAAGAGATATAAAAAAGATATTGGCTTATTCGACCCTTTCCCAACTTGGTTACATGGCCGCTGCTTTTGGATTAGGGGCTCCGGGTTTAGCTCTATTTCACCTGACCACCCATGCTTTTTTTAAAGCCCTTATGTTTTTGGGGTCAGGCTCGGTTATTCATGCATGCCACCATGAGCAGGACATCTTTAAATATGGTGGATTGAGGAAAAGGATGCCTGTCACAGCTGGGACCTTTTTAATTGGGGTTCTTGCTATTTCAGGAGTCAATTTCCTTTCCGGATATTACAGCAAAGACGCCATTCTTCTTTGGGCTTACAATTTTAATCTTCCGATTTTTACGCTACTTTATGCTGGTGCACTCTTAACGGCTGCTTACATGTTTCGACTCTATTTTATTGCTTTTGAAGGAGAAGCTCGTTCTGAACATTCCCAATCTGCGAAAGAAAATAGTTTATCCATGACATTGCCTCTTGTCTTGCTTGCTTTTCTTTCCGTTTTAGGCGGATATGTTATTCTCTACCCATTTAATATAGGTTCCTACTTTGCTCCTGATCTTTCTGCGACTGCCCTCCTTCCGCATCATATGTGGATGGTTGTTTTGGGAACATCCGCGTGGATTATTGGTTTGGTAGTTGCTCGTAAATTATACGCACAGGTGAATCAGGAGGACCCTCTTTCCAGAAGATTACCCGGCTTCTTTGAAATTTGTCAAAGCAAGCTGTTTTTCGATCAAATCTACTCTTTTTATGTGAATAAAATACAGGATCCATTTTGTCGTTTTATGGAGGTGATGGAGCTATTATTTATATCGGGTCTAATGGTTCGTGGTTCTGCAGGTGTGACTGCACTGTTAGCGATGCTCGCAAAAGCCTGTTATATCGGGAGAGTTCATGCTTATGCATTTTGGTTCATGCTAGGTACCCTGGGTTTCATTATCTACTCATCTGGGATTTTTGAGTAATCTCTAAATTATGAACCTAAATACGATTCTTTTACTCGGTTCTATCATTGTGCCCGCGGTTGGGTCTTTATTATTTTTTGGTGGTTTTCCGAAAGAGGATAGTTCGATTAAGAAGCTCTCTTACTTTGTGTTCGGGTTTCCCTTCATTGCCTCAATCCTTCTATTCCTCAATTTTGACCCTACTCAGGAATACTGCTTTGAAATCCTCTATTCAAGGATGGGTTTACAAGAGCTTGGTATCACTTTTCATCTTGGTTTGAATGGTGTCTCGAGTCCGCTTTTTGCTATGGCTGGCATCATCGGTTTTGCCGCTGGAATAAGTGCGATCCACTCTGGTGCCGAACGCCTTCGTCTCTACCTTGCACTCCTTTCAATCATGCTATCCGGTTTG
>Ga0255772_10004153_pt1 | contig 13697 bp, 9 predicted proteins | sample 071ome_34_FD_179970 | JGI IMG/M metagenome (GOLD analysis project Ga0255772, IMG submission 179970) | Coastal salt marsh microbial communities from the Groves Creek Marsh, Skidaway Island, Georgia - 071411BT metaG (version 2) | ecosystem: Environmental > Aquatic > Marine > Intertidal zone > Salt...
AAAATAGATTAAAGATAAAAAAAAAAAAGTATATAAAGATTAAATGTATATATTACGTTGTATGCAAAAAAATATTTTTAAGGCTATTAAAAAAAAATGCTTATTTACATGTTGGTTAGTAATTACCGTTGCCATTTTGGCACAAGCGCACTCTCACTCTCGGGTATGTTCTTTACCCCTCCTCGTGCAATCCGTGTGCCTGGGTCTCCCCCACCGGTGAAGAAGGATGAGAAGGATACATCCCCCCTATTAGGGGAGGTTCCCATCATGCCAACGACTTTGCCGGACGGACAACCAGAGGAAATCACCAACGAGGATCAAGTGATGCCCTTGGGTTTGCCAGAAGGTGAACCGTCCGGCGAACCAGAAGGTGAATCAGAAGGTGAACCGGAAGGTATCACTGAAACCCCGTCAGTGAAGGGTGACGACTATCCAACGCCTGGGGCGCCAGTGAAGGACCGTCCAAGGCCTAAGAAGGATGCAGAAGCAGTGGGAGAGACAGTGATCCGGGTGTTGTTCCCGGATGCATGAAATTCATATGCGTATGCACGTATGCATGAAAATTAACTTTTTTTTTGAAGAAAATATATATATGTCTTTTATTAATCTAACTCTTTGAGTTTAATTGCATTCGTGTTTAATACTATCACCTAACCAATAGAGAATAATGCCGAAAATATCAATATATCCAGTATAAAATAATTTTATAGTATTATTTTATATAATAAACTCATTTTATAATTACTATAAAATAATTTTATAAAATAATATAATATGAATTATATTGATATGTTCGGCAGAATCTTCTATAAACCGCAGAATCCGGACTAAAAACAAAAAAAATCTCAGTAGAAAATTATAATTTATTTTCTTAGTAATAATTAATTAGTATGTATAATTGATTAATTATAATAATTATTTTAATAATTAATAATGACCAAAGACGGTAAACAATATTGTTCTCCAATTGGTGAAGACATATATGATAGTTCAGGTTCGTGTATTGCTAAAGTTGATTTAAATAAGTTAATTAAAAGTAAGACATCTTTAACAAATGCTAACTTAGCAGACTTATCATCAAAAGATAAAATAAAATTATTACAAAAAGAAGTTAAGAAGCGTAAATTATCTAATAATAGTAATCAATATTGTGATATTAAGAAGGAAAGTTGTGTAATAAATATGTTAAGTCCAGAATTATATAAGAAATATTTTAAACCATTAATGCCATTAAGTTGGTATAACAATCCAGATAAATGGTTATCAAATGTTGATATAAATAATGTATTGATTCAATATGAGAATAATTTAAAGAATAATTTTAAATTATTAGATATTAGTCCAATTAACTACAGTGATAAAATTAATAACTTTTTTTCGAGTCAATGTGTATCAGATAATTTATGTTCTATTAATAAAGATAGTTTAGAAAAATTGCAAAAGCAAAGAAAATGGAAATTAAGTATAATCTTTAATACTGATATATATGGCAACCCCGGAAAACATTGGATATGTATATTTGTTAATATTAATCCTAACTCTAAGAATTATGGTATATATTATTTTGATTCAAATGCGTCTTTTCAATCTAAATATATTAATGAAATTTTAAATAAATTAAAAACATCAACTCAAGAATTAACTGGTAAAGATATAAGAGTATATAAAAATAAAATACGAGTTCAAAAAACAACAAATACTGAATGTGGTATGTTTTGTTTATATATGACAATTAATATGTTGAAAAATAAATCATTTCATAAGCTTATAAATAGTTCATTAACTGATGAATTAGCATTTAAACATCGGGAAATATTTTTTAATAAACTCTAATTAAGTATTAAATAGATACATTAATTGCTAAAAGACCAAGTGTATTTATGAAATGAAGATTTAGATGATTTTGAAGCATTTTATATAAGTGGATATATTAAAACAATAGATAAATATATATATATATTGCTATAAATATTGATGCTGATAAAAATTTTTTATAATGATAAAATAAATATAGCTATTTAAGACTAAAATAATTTTTTTTTAGGCTACAAAAAAAATGCTTATTTACATGTTGGTTGTAGTTACCGTTGCCATTTTGGCACAAGGGTAAGCGAATGAAGCTCCACACAATCATCAGCGAGAACGCCGACTTCGCGCGGCACCTACTCTGCGGCCTCCACAAGATCCTTTCGCATTCGCTTCACCATGACTTCTTCGAAGCACGCAGTAGCGCGATCCAGGCTCGCATCGAGTTCCTCAGCGCCCAGACTGAAGAATGGCGCCAGGCGCGGTACGCAGAGCTGGCGAGCGCCCTGAAGGGCGTGGTCAAGGACGTGGCGAAGTCTTTTCCGGCGTTGGGCACAGGGGATAAGGATCAGGATGTCGCCACTCTGTGGAAAATGGAGATGGTGTTGTTCAACGAGAAGTTCGCGTTGCTGAAGAATGACTGGCTCGAGAAGAAAAAGAGCTTGGACAACTGGCTTAAAGATGCGGAGCAAGAATCAAACCCGAAGAAGAAAGCAGGGATCGAGAAGAAGCGGCGAGATGATTTAAGAAAGGCGACAGAAAAGCTGGAACTCTGCCTGAAAGGCCATCTGCCCGACGATGCGAAAGCAGAAGATCTCGAGTCGCTGCAGCTGTTCCCAGAGCTGCCAGAAGCGTATACGAACAAAGCAGGACGGGACATGGAGTTGCGCGCGTTCGAGCTTCTGGCGATCGCAAAGGAGGAGCAGAACCAGTATGTGACCGACCCTGCGACGAACAGGGCGCACGAAGTGGACATTCTTCGCACGGAGAGCTCGCCCGATGGGAGGCGCTTTCTGATCGAAGTAAAGTCGAACTCAGCGGCACTCACCAGCGCACTTGGCGGGAAGCTCACAGCACTCGCCGAGGCAACGGAGCTTTCGAAAGATCAAGTCTTCGCTATGACGAAGAAGTGGATCGACGGACGTCTCAATCTCCGCGACGCTACGCAAATCGTCATCGACAAGTTCGTCAAGTCCTTCGAGTTCTCGAACGCGCACGTGCAGCTGATGGAGTCTGCCGCTGCCGGCGCCCCACTTGAAAAAATCCTAACGAGGGACAACGCCGGACCACTGGCGAAGGCGCTCGAGCAAGCGCTGAACCACCTCGTGCGCAAAAACGTCACGCTAGATGACGTCTTGGCAAACCCAGAACTTTCTCGCGCGGCCGAAGGCTGGCGCATGATGACCGATGAGGAAGTGCTGAGCGAGCTGGGTGTGGATACTTCCACTACGAGTGACCTGGTCTTTTGGAAGCTGGCGTGAAGACGACCAGCAGGTGGTGGGGAGGGGGTCATTAGAGCCCCACGCACACTAGTCGAACACGGAACGATGAGCTAAAAGTGCTTACACTCTCGATCACGACGCTTATCTATTCCGCGTGTGCACGCGGAAAACAAAAATTTTTTTTTGCATTGAAAAATGTCTCTTGCTTAGATAATTCATGTTATAAGCTGTGAAAGCAAAAATATTACTTTTATAAATAGAGATATTAATGGATGTAAAAATATTTTAAATTTATCTTATGAATGGATAAATTCAAAAACACGAGATATTGCATTTACACGAGAAAAAATAACAATTGATAATGACACGCCGACGAAAAAAGACCGACGAAAAATATAATGCGTGAAAACCCATTATCAACATAGTTTACACCTAATGAAGAAACAAATATTATAAAAAAAATTTTTTTTTATAATAAAAGTCGGCATTTAAATTTCACAAAGGTGTAAGAAGTTTATTTCATAAAAAACATCTACCATTAACACAAGAAGAAAAATACAGAAAGAATCAATATATTATAAAGAAAAATATAGAATATGAGACAGAGTTAGAAAAATGGAAAATAAATATGAACCAATTAAAAAATTCATCAAGATTATATTTGATTCTTCCACCAGAAAAATTTTCATATAATAATATTCCATGTTTTTGTTCAAATTGTGCTGAAAAAGTAAGTTTATTATAAAATAACCAATTATAATATTTTTTTTGAATCATAATATTCACCGAATAGTTTATCAAATTCTTTATTATGTTCGTCTTCTTTTTGTAATATATTATATTCATTCATATCATTAGTAATAAAACGAGGATTAATATTTAAGCCCATTGCTTCTTGTGATAGTAATTTAAAAGCATAAGGTATATGAATTTGACTAATATTATTATTATATTGATATAATTTAGATTTTTCTAAATTATATATAGGAATACGACCAGTATCATTATCAACCATTATACTATATTTATCACTTTTATCAAACATAGTTTCTTTAATTAATGAACCAACTCCATGTGCTAAAACTGCATTAACTTCCATTTCTCCCATTCTTAATCCGCCATCATTTGCACGACCATGAGGTGGTTGTCTAACCAAATTACTTATTTTACCACCATCGGGTAATGTTAATTTACTACCAATTCTATAATTTATTTTATCTGCTGTCATATGTTTTAATCTATAATAAAATGTTGGTCCTATGAAAATTTTAGTTGATATTTGTTCTCCAGTTTTACCATTATATAATAATTCATCACCATTATCATCAAATCCATAATTATTTAAATATTTAAATAAATCATGCAAATTATTATTATCAAATGCAGTTCCATCAATTGATTTACCCAAACAACAAACCAATTTAGATAACAAACATTCTAATAAATGTCCGATTGTCATTCGTTTTGGGAAAGCATGAGGATTAATAATAATATCAGGGACTATTCCATCTGAATTAAAAGGCATTTCTTCAGTTGGTAATATCATACCGATTGTTCCTTTTTGACCATGTTTAGAATTTCCAGTCCAACATATTTTATTATTTTGTTTAATCATAAATATTTCTGTTCGTACACTTAGACAATATACATATCCTTTATAATCTATCCATTGTTCCATTTGTTGTTGTGTCATAGTGTGCAATTGTTTATTACTATATGGCTTTTGAATAGTTATAGTATATTCAATTAAAGAATAGCTTGTATTTTTTCGTGTTTTTAGAAATTCTGATAATCTGTTTTTTTCACTTTCTTCATAATTAGATATATTATTGATATATTTAATTATTTCATCATTTAATATTGTTTGTTCTGAATTATTAATATAATCTGTAGCATTAATGTCTTCATGTTCATAATAAATATTATTTTTATAAGTATCATCATTTATTTTATTTATATCTAAATTCATAACATATCCAGCGTGTATAGCAATAATAGATAATTGTTCGTATAATACCTTTGATTTAGTTGTAATTGAATCTTTTGACATAATAAATGATAATAATAATCGTAATTGTTTTTTATTTAGTTGTTTATAAAAATCAGGTATGTAAGTAGAATATTTATTTACTTTATATTGTTGTAAATATTTAATAATATTTGTATTTTTAATAATATATGTTTTATTTTCATCAAATTCATAATCAAGTTGTAAATTAGTAAATGTTGTCATTATTAAATATTTTTTTGAAATTTCACCATTATATATTATTTGTATATAATTAGTATTATTTTCTTTATTTTTACAGTATGAACCATATGCAATAAATAAGCCAATTAATCTAATCCAATCATCTATAGCTATTATTTGTTTATCATGTTCAAATTGTAATGTATATGTTTCACCAATCCATTCTTCAGGTTCATAATTTTCAATATGAGTTTTATAATAAAATCCATTATTCATACAATCTCTTGCATTACAAAATCTAAATTCTTCATTATTTGGTGTTCGTATATACATTCTATGATCTGGAGTGACTGTTAAATCAATATAATCAGATTTAATATCATATAACTTACCATTATAATCATATTTATGTAATTTTATAGGATTTTCATATACTAAACTACCTTTATCTAATATTGCAACTTTATCTTCTAATGTTATATCTTTTATTTCTTTCCAACCATAATTTGTTAGAACTAATACATCACCTTTAACACAACCAGCTTTATCACCAATTTTAGGTTGTTTAAAATTTCTCATTCTAATTTTAACTTTCTTTTCTTGATTTTTTGTAGAATATAAATATACTTTATCAACATGACCATATGTTAGACGAGAACCAAGTTTTGATTCATCTCTATATTGAGTTGAAAATACATTTGATTCATTTGAAAATATATTTTTTTCATTATTTTCAGAATATGAATATTCTTCTTCTACATATTTACCAAGTAAAACATGTTTATCATCAATATAAGCATTTTCAATAGGTAAGCCATTTTTATCAATAGTAGAATAGTCTGCTTCTTTAATATTTATATTATGAAAATTTTTCATTTCTTTAGTATTAGTAAAGAGTTTTTTAACTTTTCGTTTTTCATCAATTTTTTCTTCATCTACAATAGCATTATATCCAGTTACATTAAAACAACCTCTGTCTATTGCTGCTTGATTAAATATAACTGCATCTTCTTGATTATATCCAGAATATGTCATAATAGCGACAATCAAATTTTCGCCATTAGGTAAAACATCAGTATTACAATATACATCATATTTAGTATTAACTAATGGTTTTTGTGGATAATGTAAAACATATGATGCAGTATCAATTCTATTATTGAAATTAGTTGCATATATTCCTAATGCTTGTTTTCCTTGTGCGCCACTCATAACTACACGAGTAGATTGATTATGATTAAAAAATGGAACAGAATTAGTATATGTGCTAAAAGCTAATGATGGATGAATTTCACAATGTGTATAAGCATATGTTTTATTAATTTCTAATTCAGATTCATGCATTGCTAATAAAATGTAATTTACTTCTTCAATATCGACATATTCTATAACAGACGCATTTTGAAGCAATTTTGTATCAGCATTAGATTCATTATATGTATTATAATCATATTTAAGTAAAGTTAATAGTCCTTTTTTATATTCTTTAGAATGTTCTATTAAATTAAAATCTTTATCAGCAATAGTTATACCTTTTATTAATTGCAACCATGATTTTTCCATATATTTTGAATCAGCTTTAATTAGTAATTTATTATCTTTAACAATTAATAATGGACGAACACATCTTCCAGAATCCATTCTTATATGTATTTCATTTTTATAAACATTCCAATTAATACCGGTAAATATACTAATTATAGCATTTCGTTTTAATAATTTGAGTTTATTATATAATATATATGGATTATGATGAATTCCATACCATGTATCATTAATCATAATTTTTGTGCTATTACTTACTTGAGTGATATTAATTTTTTTAATATTTATAACACCATGATCATCTAAACATTCTTTTATTGCTTCTAAATTAAAAGTGCCTGTTATATATGTTGTCATTGCAAAATGTTTAATAATTCCAATATTAATCCCATCTGGGGATTCAGTAGAACATAATACACCATATTGAGATGGATGTAATTTATGTGGTTCAACAATTTTAATATCTGTATTCATTGGTGTTCTAACACGACGTAAATGTGATATTGTTCCTAAATGTGATAAACGATTTAAGTCTTGAACATAACCTTGGCGTTGTCGCTTAGCATCTCCTGCACTTTCATCTAATAAGCCCCAGTCTCCTTTAAATGACTTATATATCTTATCTGTTATAAAATGTGAGTCAAAAATTAGATAAAGACGTGCATCTGAAAACATATCTTTTAAATTATCAATAGACTTAATTAATCCATTACTATATGGAATATCAATATTTTTACGATAATTATTACGGAACTGGTTATAAAAATCTCTAAATATTGATATCATAAGAGTTCCAGGAACACTAATACGTTTATGCATATAATTATCTCTATATGTATCAGGTAATATTCCTAAAGCGGTTTTAATAAATACATTAGTATAATATCCTAAAATAAAAGCTTTATCTTTAAAATTTGTTCCAATATTAGGAAATATATCGTGCATAATAATATTTTGAATATTAACTAAATTATATTTCTCTTTATCAGATTCTGTATCAAATTGATTAAATTGAACAAAATTATATAAATATGTTAATGCTTCTAATTGAGTATAAATATGAGAGCCATCATTAAAAGTTGGTTGTAAGAAATTTAATATTTTAATATTAACAGGGTCATCAAAATTAGTTAAAATATATTTTGCGATTTCTTTATCACTTTCTATACCGAATGCTCTAAATAAAATGCATAATGGGACTTCTTTTGTAGTATCAGCAGAATCCGCATTTTCACCTGAATTTTTCATATCAATTTTAGATTTAACGGGTATTTCAACAGTAATAGCGTTATGTTTTTTTCCTTCAGCATATATATCATTATACATATATAATTTTATAATTTTAGGAAAAAGATTGTTGTCTTCTTCAGTATTTCGAACTTGTGCTCTATATTTATATTTATCTATGTCACTACCTCCTTCAACTTTATTAATAAATATACGGTTTGTAACTAAAGTTTCTTGTGATACAATAACTTTTTCTTTTCCATCAATAATAAAATATCCCCCAGTATCATAAGGACATTCTCCTACTTCAGTTAATATAGGTCCAGGTTGTTTGTATAAACTACACATTTTTGATTTAACCATAATTGGGATAGAACATAATTTTATTTTTTCTTTTAAAATAGTATCTGTTTCATCTTTCATTTGTCCTTTTTTTAGTGATGGTAAATTAGATTTATAATGAATAATTTCTACTAATATATCAACAAAAATATCAACTGAATAGGTTATATCTTTTAATCGTGCTTCATTCGGGAATAATGGTCTGGTTCCGTTTTCATCTTTAATAATTGGTTTGCTTATATATATTTTATTATTATCTTTTCCTCCTACATAAGTTATAATTTTGAATTCATCTTTATTATTTTGTTTATTAATTTCGATAATAGTGAATTCTTCTTGGAGGGTATGTATAATATATTTAATTTTATCATGGATAAAGTCATTATATGAGTCTAATTGGTGTGCTACTAAAAAATCTGGATTTTCTTTAAAATATTTATCAATAACATCCCACATATTATAATAATAATACTATTTAATTAGTATTGTATATAATTGTATATAGTATTATATGTTAAGTTTTGTAAAGGTTAATATTTAATATTATTACTAATATTTAATATTATTACTAATATTTAATATTATTACTAATATTAAATAATTTTATTTTTATATAAATTATAATTATCTTGTATATATATTTTATACATATGTGAAATTGAAATGTTAATTTTTTATTATTCTATATAAACATAAATTAAACATAAATTAAACATAAATTAAATATAAATTAAACTTAATTTATATTTGTATGATATTTGTATGATATTTATATGATATTTGTATTATATTATATAAAATAATTTATATATAAAAGTAATATAATATATAATATATAATATATACTATATAATATATAATTAGTTATTTATTGATAAGATGGTAATTAAAACAGGAATTAAAAATAAAATTGAAAAAAAAACAATTAAAAATAATCCATTTTTATATTTATTCAAAAAGAAAGATAATAATGATGATGAAAATGACGATGCAGACTCCCAACCATTACTTGACAATAAAAAAGAAGATAAAAGGGTATTTATAAAAGCGAATCATATATATTTTAATGATGATGTATCTAAGGAAAGTGTTCAAGCTTTAATTGATATAATTGATAATATAATATTAAAAAACAAAAAAATAGAATTTGAAAATAGTTTAAATGGTATAAAAATGCAATTTCCAGAATATTATTTACATATTAATACTGCGGGTGGTGATTTACATGCAGGATTTCTTGCGTATGATAAAATTAAGAATTGTGAATTGACAATTAATACAGTATCAGAAGGATATACAATTAGTGCAGGAACAATTATGTATATGGCAGGAAATATGCGTTATATGCGTGAGAATAGTATGTTTTTGATACATCAGTTGTCTACATATTTATCCGGATATATGACTTATGCTGGTTTAACAGATAATAAAATTTGTAGTAAATTATTAATGGATAAAATAAAAAAAATCTATATAGATAATGCTCGTAATAATATATTAACTGTTCGTAAATTAAATCGTATATTGTCTCGAGATAGATTTTGGGATGTTGCTAAGTGTATAGAATATGGTCTTGTAGATGAAATATATTATAATTAACAAATTTTATAGTTCAGAATTTAAGATATTATTTTTTATTTTTTATATTTTATAATAGTAATATTATAATTATAATATATATATATAATGAAATCTGAAAATGCAGAGATAACTAAGAAAACATCTTCTAAATCTTTAATTAAAACATTAGTTATACCGAATATATTAATATTAGATTTAGATAATACAATAATTGGTTCATCAATTTATCATAGTGATTATTTAGAATTAAAAGAGTTTTTATTAAATTTGGCGGCGAGAAAGAAGATTAAAATGAAAGTTGAAGATTTTAATAAATTAAAGAATAAATCATTAAAATATGATGATATATTAAGACCATATTTTGTAGAATTTATTAATTATTGTAATAAAAATATACCAAATCTTGAAATTTTTATATATAGTGCGGGAACATTAGATTATGTAACAAAATATATAGATTATATTGAAAAGAATCATAATCTTAAATTTAATAGACCAATATTTTCAAGAAATCAAACATTAACAGAGTCAAATGCTGAAAAAGTAGAAATAGATTTTAAGAAATCTCTTAATTTAATTGTGAGTAAAATAATTTCGAAGTTGTCGTTAAAATATAATGATTTAAAAAAAACCGGAGTGCAAGAAATATTTGATAATTATTTAATGTTTATAGATAATAGACCTGATGTATTAGTTGATAATGAGGAAAATCAATTAGTATGTTATGATTATAATTTTAAATCATTAATTGAGATAAATAAGTTAATTCCAGATTATTTATATAATAATAAGATAATCAATAAATTTTTACATAATTATATAAATGAACAAAAGAAAGATAAAATTATCTATGAATATTCTGAGAATGATAATAAATACCAATATAAAGAGAAATATTATGCATGGTTAAGTAATAAATATCGTGTATTTCAAAAAGAATTGTTAAAAAAAACAAAAGATGATTTTTATAGTAAGTTAATATGTGCACTAAGTAAAAATAAAGGAACTAAATATATATTTAGTAGGAAAAATATTGCAGAATATCAAAAGATATATAAGAAGAAGTCAATGAAAAAGAATAAGATAAAGATGAGTAAATCTACGCAAAATAAGAAAATAATAATTAAAAAATAAAATTCGGATTTTCAGAATTTCAGAAAATACGAATTTCAGAATTTTATTTTACAAAATTACGCCTATTTATAAGGCTTGTGAACAGGCAGGAATGCAGCCTTTAAACATTGTAAAAAAATGCTATTTTAAAATATATATATTGATATAAAGCTAATTTATAATTAATAATAATATATACATTCTTTATTTTTGTTTTTGTTAAAATGGATTTAGACCAATTCAATGAGATATATGCGACTTTTCAATTTGGTGATAGTGATATTAATGATAAAAGTGTAATATGCACAGATAATGAAAAAGTAGAAGCAAATATATCCATAGTTAAAAGAGATATATTTACGTGCTTAAATTGTGGTATTCAAAATAATTTAATATTATACGAGGGTAATTATATATGTGAAAATTGTAATATGATATATGACCGAGTAATAAATGAGTGTCAAGAATGGAGATATTATGGAAATGATGATAATAAAAGTTCTGACCCATCGCGTTGTTGCATACCAGTAGATGCTATATATAGTAATATAGCTAATAGTTCTTATATTGCCAATTTTTGTTCAAATCCTAATAAGAAGAATTTGAATCATAATATGAGACAATTAGTGAAATATCAACAATGGACTTCTATATCATATAAAGATAGGAATTTTTACAACACAATAGAATTAATGGCGAATAAAGCATTAAATAGTGGATTGCCGAAATCAATTATAGATGATGCGCAATATTTATATAAGGAAATATCTGAAACTAAATTATCGAGAGGAGAAAATAGAATTGGATTATTGGCGTCTTCTATATATGTGGCATGTCGTAAAAATAATGTGCCAAGAAGTCCCAAAGAAATAGCAAAAATATTTAATGTAGATTTGAATATAGTAAATAAAAGTTGTAAAAAATTCAGTAATTTACTTCATTGTAATATTAATAGTGAAATTACACCATATGATTTTTTACCAAGATTTTGTTCTAAACTTAAATTTGATGAGCCATTAATTGAGTTATGTCATCATTTTCTTGATAGAGAGGAAGAATTAGTTATTTGTTCTGAAAATTCACCTAATTCTGTATGTGCGGGTGCAATATTTTATATAATAACTATATTACAGTTAGATATTAATAAAACTCAAGTAAGTGATGCGTGTGAAATATCTGAAATCACTATTAATAAGTGTTTTAAGAAATTTTGTGAATTCAATGCGCAATTGCTTACTGAGAATTTAATTAAAATGTATAATATTAATATTGTTAAAATTAGTAAAAAAATTAAAACAAGCAAACAAAAGAAACAAGAAAAAGCTTTAATAGCAGCACAAGAAAAAGCTCAGTTAGATGCTGCAAAATAGATTATTAAATTAGTATATTTTAACTATATTTTTTTTATTTTTTTTCTTATATATTGTAATAAGTATATAAAAAAAATGCTTTATCTATTATATAGATAATATATATAGTTTATAATAAATATGTCAACAACTGGTCTTAAACGTAATACTATTGATAAATATTATACAAAATCTAAAATTGTTGATTTATGTATTCAATTAATTAAAGATAATTTATTTATCAAATCAAATGATTTAATTATTGAACCAAGTGCTGGAAATGGTGCTTTTATTACACAAATCAAAAATTTAACAACTAATTATATATTTCTGGATATTCAGCCAGAAAATAGTAATATTATTCAATTAGATTATTTAACATTTACTATTACTGAATTAAATAATTTAACATATGAAAATATTCATGTGATTGGTAATCCACCATTTGGTAGGCAATCATCATTAGCTATTAAATTTATAAAAAAATCAAGTGAATATGCTGATAGTATATCTTTTATATTACCAAAAAGTTTTAAGAAAGATAGTATGAAAAATAAGATTCCATTAAATTTTCATCTTATAGTAGAATACGATTTACCAGATAATGCATTTTTAATAGATGGAAATGAAATAGATGTGCCATGTATATTTCAAATATGGAAAAAAAAAGATTATAATCGAGAAATAGAAGAAAAACTGGAACCAAATAATTATATATTTGTTAAGAAAAATAATAATCCAGATGTGTCATTCAGAAGAGTTGGAATAAATGCAGGAATTATAAGTCAGAATATTGATAATAAAAGTATTGAATCTCATTATTTTATTAAATTTACAAATAATAAAAAAATCGAAGATAATTTATTGAAATTATTAAATATTAAATTTAAGTTTAATAATACTGTTGGACCGAAATCTATATCAAAGCAAGAATTAATTAAAGAATTTAATAAATATCTATAATTCAATATGAAAATAATCAGATATAATTTTTTTTAAACCTTTTCCATTTTTAAATGCCGACTTTTATTTTTCTATATAAACATAAATTAAACTTATTATATATATATTATATTTTTTTTATTATATATATTTTTATTA
>Ga0255772_10004157_pt1 | contig 13688 bp, 12 predicted proteins | sample 071ome_34_FD_179970 | JGI IMG/M metagenome (GOLD analysis project Ga0255772, IMG submission 179970) | Coastal salt marsh microbial communities from the Groves Creek Marsh, Skidaway Island, Georgia - 071411BT metaG (version 2) | ecosystem: Environmental > Aquatic > Marine > Intertidal zone >...
ACGATCAGGATTCTGATAGAACCATTCGAGTCATCGGACAACATCCCTAGAGAGTGTTTGGCTGCCCTTCAAGAGAGAAAGCACAGGGTCTTGGCGCGAGATCTGTCTCAAAAGACCCCTTTTGGTGGAGGCTGGCGTTACTGGTTGTCTCACGAATCAGCGGCTGGGTTGAAAAATAACGGCTATATAGATCCTAACGAGGAAATTTTTGGTTCTGTTTTCGTCCCTGACATTAGAGTTTTAATCGTCGGAGGAGTTCACATTGCGCAGGCGTTAAGCGGAATGCTGCAGTTACTGGATATGACCCCAGTTATTATCGATCCTCGTCCGGCTTGGGGGAACGCTGACCGTTTCCCGAATATTGAGGTCATTTCGCAGTGGCCGGATGATGCATTTCAAGATCTCGGATTAGATTCCGGCACTGCGGTAGTGACCTTAACGCATGACTCAAAGTTTGACGATCCTGCTCTGATGGCAGCATTACGATCTGATGCGTTCTATGTTGGGGCTCTAGGTGGGCGGAAAACGAATGAAAAGAGAATAGAACGGTTTCGTTCTTTGAGTCTCGACCACGCATTGATTGACAAACTATGTTCGCCGGTTGGGCTCAATATTGGGGCGAAAGACCCCGCAGAGATTGCGGTCTCAATAGCAGCGCAAATAGTGCAAGCTAGAAGACAGGCATAATGGGCATCGACCGTAAAGCACCAGAGGATGCCATTGGTAGCGTCTTGGCGCATTCGGTCAAGCTTCCGGACGAGGTGTTAAAAAAAGGCTCACTTCTGTCGAAGGATCTGTCAAGTCACTTGCTGGCTAATAAGATTGAGGCAGTCACTGTTGTTTCGTCATTGCCCGATGACTGTCATGAGGACCTTGCTGCCCAACAAATATCTGAACGCATCATGCTCGTAAAAATAAGGCCGAAGAGAGGCATCGGTGGGCGCATTAATCTTGTGGCGGAAAACGATGGATTATTTTGTTTTGATGAAGATAAAGTCCATCTTTTGAATCGTGTATCGGAAAGTATAACGATTGCTACGCTCCCGGATAAAACCGCAGTTAAAGCGGGACAGTTGATTGCAACACTCAAAATTATCCCATTTTTTGTGGCAGATACAGCTCTTACGCAGGCACTAAAAATCGCAGCCGAGATAACTCTCGAATTACGATCGTGGTCGACATCCATGCGCGTTAGTTTGATTCAAACTACATTGCCATCACTGCCTGAAAAGGTCTATGAGAAGAGCGTTATCGTTCAGACGAATAGGCTTGCCAACTATGGTTTAAGCCTAAATTTTTCATGCAAGGTGGATCATAAAGTCGGTGATTTAATTTCGGTTGTCTCCGATCTCTCGAGTCAGAGTGACCTGATTCTGATTCTGGGAGCTAGCGCAATTTGCGACCGAACCGATGTTGTACCTGAATCCATCAGCCGTTCGGGTGGCACGATTGATCACTTCGGTATGCCCGTTGATCCTGGAAATCTTTTGCTGATTGGACATGTAGGGGAAACGAAAATTATCGGACTGCCCGGATGTGCAAGATCACCTGCTCTCAATGGTATTGATTTGATCTTAGATAGGTTGTTTGCCCGATTACCGATCGATTCCACGTGTATACAAGGCATGGGTGTTGGGGGATTGTTAAAAGATTCTCCCGCCCGCGGCATCTCAAGAGTAGAACAGGTTGTCGATGAATCGAAAAAATTTGGTGCAATTGTTTTAGGTGGCGGGCTATCGTCTCGAATGAAATCTAATAAGTTGCTGGCACGCTGGAAAGATGATCGTCAGGTGATTGATCCTGTCCTTGATCTGATCAATACGTCTGATTTGGACAAAAAAGTGTTCGTGGGTGCCAGAGACTTTACTGAGATCAGTCAGAGGTTGGCGACTGATGTCATCGCCATTCAAAATCCTCATCCTGAGTTTGGCTTGGCGAGTTCCTTAAATCTTGCTCTAGCACAACTTTCTGACGTTGATGCCGTGATTATTCTCCTTGGTGATATGCCTTTGGTTCAAAGAGATACGGTGGTTGCGCTCATGGAAGCCTTCGATCCGACTGCGGGTGCAGCCATGGTTTATCCCGTTTATAAAGGTAAAAGGGGTAACCCTGTTCTAATCGGAAAACGATTCTTCGATGAGTTGGCGGATTTGAGTGGAGATCAGGGTGCGAGAGTTTTGATCGATCGTTATCCTCATATGATCAAAGAGGTCCCAGTAAATGATCGCGGTACATTAATTGACATCGATGATCCCCTAGGATTGGAAAGAGCTTTGGCGTTTTACTAGAATGTAGGAGTCAGTTCGATGAGATGTCAGTATTGACATCGCCATCAAGGGCATGATTTAGAGTGTGCCAAGCGAGCGTCACACATTTTACGCGTGCGGGATTAATTTGAATTGCTGCAAGGCTCTCAATCTCGGCCCAGACCTCCTCAAGACTCTCGTCAAGAGAAGCTTGGAGTGTCTGAGTGATTACATTCCTGAGATAACTCGATAAAGCTTTTGCCTCAGTTTTTGATAGTCCTCGGCAAACTTCGGTTACCAAAGAGGCGGAAGCCTGTGAAATCGGACAACCTCTGCCCTCAAAAGCAATCTCTTCAATGATCGACGTTGATGGGGATAATTTAATATAGATCGTTACCTCGTCCCCACAGAGTGGATTTTTCCCCTGACAACTGCAGTTAGGCGCCTCGATTCGGTACTTGTTTCGCGGGTGATTTGCATGATCTGAAATCAGCTCTTTCAGGGTTTCTTGGTTCACTGCTTTTCCGACGTGATGATATTCCGATAAACTTTAGCCGGTTTTGAATTGATCATAAATATAAGGCGACAATCAGGCCTATAAAAAAGTCCCCGGCTGTGCGGGGACAAGAGCCGTTGATCGGCCCATCGGAGCTTCCCAGTTAGGGCAGTTGCAAATTGATGACCAGCGCACTGGCAAGTAAACAGATTCCAAAGACAACACGGCTTAATTCATCAGTCATGTTTGATACCTCGTTTGATTTCAATGGATTGAGTATCTCAAAACATCATGGAGTGATATTGGAGATAAAAGGGTTTATCGATGAAGTATTCCCATAAATCTACAGAGAGTTACAGATTGGATCATCCCCTAGGATAGAGACATGACGCCCTTCGGCGCGATGCTTGTCAGCACGCGCATCAATGAAGCGTTGGAATTGAGGTTCTTTGAGGTAGGTTGTCGATGAAACATAATCAAACAACGATTCCACATGAAACGATCGTAGTTGAGCTTCTGCCCGGATCACTTCCGTTTGGCGAGAGTCCATCAGGATGATGGTCGGTGTGTAGGTCACGTTCAGTTCCTGTGCCAAGGCATTGATTGAAAGTGAGCGGCCGTCAGGTAGATCAATCGGCCTCTGACTCCATAAATCCAGCTGAACCGTGTAGAAGGAGTCTGCGTGTTGGGTAAAGGAGTGCTTGGACAGCACGCATTCGTGCAAGCGATCACAATCATGGCAATCGGTCTGTTCGAAAATCAAGGCGATGGGTTGGCCGGGTCGGTAGTGATCGAATGACTGATGAAGGAAAGGTTGTTGATTGAATTGCTGTCTTGCGCCGATCCGTGGTTGACCCTTTAAGAAGTTGATAATCGAGGTTGTTCGGTACGCCTGACTTGCTACAAAATCCAGGGATGCCTGCATTTCAGTGGAGGATAAATACCCATTGGTCCGAAGGACAGGTTCGCCATCTCGACCAAAGAAAATTGATGTCGGAGTGAACTGCACATCAAGATCGGCAGCAATTTGTTTCTCCGTGGTTGGATTACCGTGGATATCGAAGACCTCGCGATCACCCCACATGTTGAGTTGAACGATGTCAAAGTTGGTCTTGAGTGAATTCCGTATCGATTGCTGGGTAAGATTTTTGTTAATTAAGGCCTCACAATAAGGGCAAAAATCTTGGGTGAACAACACCATCAGATGTTTGCCGGCGTCCTGCGCTTCCAGGTTGTCCTCGGATAAATCGAGGAAGCTCGCTTTGAACCAGTCGGGAATGACGAATGACTCGGAACGATTTATGGTGTTGTTATTCGCCGCAATTGCAAAGCTTGATAGCATTAGGCCAAATAGTAGAGAGTGACATTGGCGCATCGCGACAGATCCAGTCATGTCTGACCTCGCATCAAAAATGCGAAGCAAAATACCGCTGTTCATCGTTTAAGCATTCGCAATGCGGGAGCCATGCATCACTATCGGCAAGTGGACGTGGGTTAGTCAGGGCTGATGATGCTGATGAAACGATAAGCGTGATGATAAGTATTGATAGTTTTTTCATAAATCCTCCTTTTCAATGTCTTTATACCCGGCTGCAAGGAGTTTAAAAAAGAATAAAAAACGTTTTATTTATAACTTTAAAGAATATAAGGGCAGGAAAGATCTGGTGGGAAGAATCTGATCTCCTAGTCATGAGTATGTGATGATTCAGGCGAACCGAGACAAGGAGCGAAAAGCGGTCGATATGAGAAATGCAGTGAGAAATCTTGTTGAACATCCTTATTTTACGGGATTCATTACCTTACTGATTCTGGTGAATGCGGTCACCCTCGGTATGGAAACAGATCAGGAGATCATGGCGTCCATTGGACCTCAGTTGCATGCATTTGATACTGCGGTATTGCTAGTTTTCACGGCAGAGCTCGTGCTGAAGTTCTACGCCTATCGATTATCGTTTTTTAAGTCAGGCTGGAATTGGTTTGATCTCATCATCGTTGGGGTCGCTTGGATCCCAGCAAGCGGAAATTTGTCGGTGATTCGTGCCCTCCGTGTCCTGCGTGTCCTTCGCTTAATTTCAGTCGTTCCACAAATGCGTCGAGTGATATCGGCCATTGGGCATTCAATTCCAGGGATGATTTCAGTCGTTGGTGTGCTTGGGCTGATTTTCTATGTCTCTTCAGTATTGGCGACTCGATTGTTTGGTATGCATCCAGATCCCAACATGCAAGAGTGGTTCGGATCCATTAGTGCGTCGGCCTACACGTTGTTTCAAATCATGACACTCGAAAGCTGGTCAATGGGTGTAGTTCGACCCACGATGGAGCTCTTTCCATGGGCTTGGGCGTTTTTCCTGCCGTTTATCATCATTACGAGTTTTGCGGTGTTGAACTTCTTCATCGGGATCATCGTCGACTCCATGCAGATCGCGCAAAAGCTCGAGGCCGAAGAAGAAGGAAATCCACATGAACAGCCCGCCACTCGCCATGATATCCAGCAATTACTGACAAAAATCGAGGCCTTGGAAACGATGACCAAGAAGATGCAAAAGCAGCCAGGAACGCGCGGATGACTGACGAAATCGATCAGTTGACGAAGAGGATCGACAGGCTGTTGTCTGAGATAAAAAGTGCTGTACTTGCAACCACCTATTCGGATGGCTCGCCGTTGGCATCCTATACGCCATTTGCGATTTCAGAGCAGCAGGTTGGGATATGGATCTTAGTCAGTGATCTCGCCGGGCACGCTGTCAACTTGGCTGCACAACAACAATGTTCGACACTGATTCTCCGTGATGAACAGGACTCGCCACAGATGTACCTCAGAGAACGGCTTCAGTACGAGATGATCGCGACTGAAATTCACCGAAAGGAATCCTTGTGGCCGAACGGAACCAATGCATTAAGGACGCGACACGGAGCGTTGATTGACACCTTGACGGCTCTTTCAGATTTTCGCTTGTTTCTACTGACCCCGAACTCCGGTCGATATATTGTCGGTTTCGGTCAAGCCTATGAACTGAAAGCACAATCACTGAACGCGGTTGATCATCATCTACAGGGACCGACAGGCCCACAAAAATAACGATATCAGAGGCTGGCGGGTGTTGCTTTCAGACGGATCAGTATCAACGCGATTGATCCGGTGATGAAGAACGTCAGGATCAATGGAGTGGCGCTATCGCCCATGAATTGAGAGAACACAATGCCAACTGACAAACTGACGGCGGTCATCAATGATCCAATCACAGTCGATGCAGTTCCGGCGATCGCCCCCATCGGTTCTAGTGCAACCGATTGCAAGTTTGCGAATGTCAGTCCCATCAAAAATAAAATGGGGACAATATAAATAAGCCACGCGATGAGACTGATCGGACCTCCATTGACATACAAGATCAAAAAAAACGCTGACCAGAGAATTTGGATCGAAAACGCAATGCGGCAAATGGTTTCCATGCCAAACCGTCTGACATAGTTGGCATTGACTAATGAGGAGATCACGATGGATGCTGCGGTTGCACCAAGCAGCACCGGAAACCACTCACCGGTCTGATAGATATCCTGAAAAATATGTTGTGCGCTACTGAGATAGCTGACAAGTCCGCCAAAGCTGACCCCTGCAGCCAGAGTGAAACGGAGGCTTTGTTCGTTAGTTAGTACTGTCCGAAGTGCCTCACTGAGATGGCTGACTGTGATGGTCCGACGATGCGTGAGTGTCTCTGGTTGCCTCAAACTAAACCATCCAAGAATAATGGCTGAAAATCCACCGAGGGTGACAAACAGCATCTGCCAGTTACCAAACCAGAGAACAACTTGGCCGATCATGGGCGCAAAAATCGGGACGAGGATAAAAATCGTCATGACAAATGACATCACGCGAGCCATTTCGCGACCAGCAAACCGATCGCGAACCATCGCTTGCGTGACGATCCGTGTCGCAGCGCCGCCAAAACCTTGTAATACCCGACCTGCGATCAAGACTTCAAAAGAGTCGGTGAGCGCACAGACACCTGTACCGATCAGAAATATCGCGATACCGATTTGAATTGAGCCTCGTCTGCCGATCGCGTCGGATAATGGTCCAAAGACCAGTTGCCCAAAAATGAGCCCGGCAAAGATGCCTAAAATGACCCACGAGATCCTGGCTGGTGCAGACAGCTCTAAATCGATCGCCATTTGTCCCATGGCGGGCAACATCATGTCGATTGCAAGCGCAATTGTGGCCATTAAAAAAGCGGCAAGCGCAATAAATTCGCGAGGCCTAGCGTATTCGGTAACCACAGACATACAGAACCCATTGAGAAGAAAAGCGAACCGCTTTACTGTGTGTGATGGTATCGCGAATCAGGGATTCACTGCTATGGCTAACACACTCGTTTCTGTTGACTGGTTGCATCAGCACCTTGATGACGCGCACGTCATCGTGCTTGATGCGTCGTATCATCTTCCGACAGCCAAGCGAGATCCGGATCAAGAGTTTGTTAGACAGCACATTCCAGGAGCACTTCGGTTCGATATTGATGAAATTTCAGATCATCAGTCAGAGTTGCCTCACATGTTACCGAGTGCGGAGCAGTTTGATCAGGCGATGCAGGATTTGGGTGTTGGCGCTGATATGCAAATTATTGTGTATGACAGCGTGGGTCTTTTCTCGGCAGCCCGAGCGTGGTGGATGTTCCGTTATTTCGGTCACGACGAGGTTGCGGTTTTAGATGGGGGGCTTCCGACCTGGATCGCGGCTGGATATGACCTCGAGGCGGGTCGCGGAAAAGTGATTCCGCCGCCACACCCATTTAAATCGAAGAGGCACTTGGGGTGGGTTGTTACTGCTGAAGACTTGCTCGCGAATCTGGAATCCGGCGACGAGTTAGTCTTGGATGCGCGTGCGAATCCAAGATACGTCGGTGTGGCACCGGAACCTCGCCCAGGCATGCGTTCCGGTCACATTCCAGGTAGTGCAAATGTTCCATTTACAGATTTACTGGATGCAAACACTGGATGCTTTAAGCCGGTTGCGGAGATTCGTGAGCGATTTGTGAAGGCCGGTGTCGATCACCAGTCACTGGTCGTGAGTTGTGGTTCAGGCGTGACGGCCTGCGTATTGGCCTTAGGCCTTGAGATTGCAGGAATGCTCGAACCTAAACTTTATGACGGATCCTGGTCAGAGTGGGGAAGTCGAGACGACCTCCCCATCGTAACCGGTGATTGATTGCTACAGATTTTCAAACACGCAAGCAATTCCCTGGCCACCGCCAATACACATGGTGACTAGGGCATAGCGCCCATTGATACGCTTTAGTTCATAGAGCGCTTTTGTGGCAATGAACGCTCCTGAGCATCCAACGGGGTGGCCAAGTGCGATTGCGCCACCATTGGGGTTAGTTTTCTCCATGTTGAAATTCAGGCCTTTGGCTACCGCTAGTGCTTGCGCTGCGAATGCTTCGTTGGATTCGATCACATCCATGTCATCCACCGATAACCCGGCATTCGCAAGGGCTTTCTGACTGGCCGGAATTGGTCCTTCACCCATGATGTGATTGGGGACGCCAGCAAGTGCATAGGAGACCAAACGAGCCATTGGTTGATGTCCGTCTTTCTCTGCTTGTTCGCGATTTGCCAGAATGAGGAATGCAGCACCATCGTTGATTCCTGACGCATTTCCAGCGGTCACTGTGCCGTCTTTTTTAAAGGCGGGGCGCATCTTGCCCAAATCGCTTAGGGTGGTTCCCGGGCGGACATGCTCATCGGTGTCGATGGTGATATCGCCTTTCCGCGTTGATTTGATGATTGGCACGATTTGCTCTTTAAAGCGTCCAGCGTCAATAGCGGCTGCGGCGCGACGATGGGATTCCACCGCTAACGCATCTTGTTCGTCTCGAGTCAGTCCCCATTTTTCAGCCAAATTCTCTGCAGTAATGCCCATATGTCCAGCGCCAAATGGATCAGTCAAGGTGGCGACCATGAGATCAATCATTTGAGCATCACCCATGCGTTGACCAAAGCGCAGGTTGGCAGACATATAGCCGCCCCTCGACATCACTTCCACTCCACCACCTGCACCATAGTTGATATCACCAAGCATGATCTGTTGTGCGGTGGTGACCACACCTTGAAGGCCAGACGAACAGAGACGGTTAACCGTCAACGCGATTGATTCCATTGGCATGCCGGCTCCAACAGCAACACACCGAGCGACGTAGGCGAAGCGTGAGTCAGTGGGGATGCAGTTGCCACAGGTCAGCGATTCGAGTTGGCTTGCATCAACGCCTGAGCGGTTGATCGCCTCTGCTAACACAGTGGCTCCGAGTTCTTGTGGTTCAAACGACGATAGTCCGCCGCCAAATGAACCGATGGCACTGCGTGCGGCAGATAAAACGACGACTTCTTGAGACATGATTGATTCCTTTGATGATGATGGCCCAGAACACAAGGTTCTGTGTTTGCGTTGTACAGGCCGATCGCGCCAAGGGCAATGCGCCGTTGGTTGAGTCAAACCAAAGTCTCGTGTAGTGTCCCGGCTCTTTGCAAGGGACTGTCGCACAAGGATTTTTCATGCTCCAAACGTTTCAGCGGGATTGGTTATCCAATACTCGTGGCGATTTATTGTCTGGACTGGTCGTCGCACTGGCGTTGATCCCGGAAGCCATCGCGTTTTCCATCATCGCAGGCGTTGACCCTAAAGTTGGTCTTTACGCATCCTTTTGTATCGCTGTGGTCATTGCGGTCACCGGCGGTCGCCCTGGAATGATCTCGGCCGCCACGGGAGCAATGGCGCTGTTGATGGTGACCTTGGTCAAAGACTATGGTTTGCAATATTTGTTAGCCGCGACAGTCTTGACTGGGATTCTACAAATAGGCGCGGGCTATTTAAGGCTCGGTAGCCTGATGCGCTTCGTGTCACGCTCAGTTGTCACAGGGTTCGTCAACGCTCTTGCGATTTTGATTTTTATGGCGCAATTACCTGAACTCACGGGAGTGACCTGGCACGTCTATGCGTTCACGCTGTTGGGTCTTGCCATCATCTATGGATTTCCTTATTTACCGGTCATCGGCCGCGTGATCCCCTCACCATTGGTGTGCATCGTTGCGGTGACAGCGATTGTCCTTTCATTTGGGGTCGATATTCGGACCGTCGGTGATCTGGGTGAGTTACCCGATTCATTGCCGATATTTTTATGGCCGGATGTACCACTCAATCTCGAGACACTCCTGATTGTCCTACCGTACTCCGTGTCGATGGCAGTGGTTGGGTTATTGGAATCTCTGATGACCGCGACCATTGTGGATGACTTCACGGATACTGAGAGTGATAAAAATCGGGAGTGTCGCGGACAAGGGATTTCCAATATTGTCGCCGGATTTTTTGGTGGCATGGCGGGTTGCGCGATGATTGGTCAGTCGGTCATTAACGTCAAATCCGGGGGCCGTGGGAGGTTATCGACCTTCGTCGCTGGTGTATTTCTCATCATCATGGTGGTGTTTCTTGATGATTTGATTTCGCAAATTCCGATGGCTGCGCTGGTTGCCGTGATGATCATGGTGTCGATTGGAACGTTCTCGTGGGATTCCATTCGAAAAATTCGTGAATATCCACCCTCATCGAGCATGGTCATGATCGCAACAGTGGTCGTGGTGGTGTTGACTCACAACCTAGCGCTTGGCGTCTTTGTCGGTGTTCTCTTGGCGGCTTTGTTTTTTGCCAACAAGGTGGGACGCTTTATGGGGATTCGTTCTGAGCAGGTGGACGATGTGACGAAGCGCTATACCGTGGTCGGTCAGGTATTTTTTGCGTCTTCAGATGCCTTTATTCGCTCGTTTGACTTCAAGGAAGTGAATGAAAAAGTCATGATCGATGTCTCGCAAGCGCATTTTTGGGATGTGACTGCGGTCGCGGCACTTGATAAGGTCGTCATGAAATTCCGGCGCGAAGGTGCTGAAGTTGAGTTGGTTGGGATGAATAAAGCGAGCCAAACGATCGTTGATCGGTTTGGAGTGCACGATAAAGAGGATGTCTCTGACATCCTTGAATCGCATTAAGGGGCTGTGATGAATCAGGTATTTGCATGTGTCGATGGTTCGCGTGTGACGGAATCCGTCTGTGATGCAGCTGTTTGGGTCGCGACGCGTGTTGAGACACCCTTGACGATGTTGCATGCACTGGAACATGACAGCGTACCGATGACTGGAGATCTCTCGGGATCGATTGGCTTGGGTGCTCGCGAAGATTTGCTTGCCGAGATGATTGAGCTTGAGTCACAAAAAGCAGCACTTGAGCTAAAGCAGGGGAAACTCGTGTTGGAAGCCGTTTCGAGTCGGGCTGAGCAACATGGGATTCACCAGGTCAATACGATGCAGCGTCATGGTTTACTCACTGAAACCTTGAGTGATCTGGAACCACAGATCCGGGTATTGGTCATCGGCCGGCAGGGTGAGGCTCACGACCTATTTTCGAATGCCATCGGAAGCCATATTGAAAGCGTGATTCGGACACTTCATCGGCCTGTGCTGGTGGTTGCTGAGGGCTGGCGGGTGCCTGAGTCCTTTATGCTCGCTTATGATGGAAGTGAGACGGCCAATAAGGCATTGCAGATGGTCGCCGATAGCCCGCTGCTTTCGGGGCTTAATTGCCACCTGGTCGCCGTGAAGACACCGTCAGCCGCCGCGATTGAGTCCGCACTTGCCGAGGCATCATCACGCTTGTCGGGAGCCGGATTTACGGTGATGGCAGCCATGCTTGAAGGACCTGTGGTTGATCGCTTGATTGGCTATCAATCCGAGCATTCCATTGACTTGACAATTATGGGCGCCTACGGTCATTCCCGTATTCGTCAATTTTTTGTGGGAAGTCAGACCACCAAGATGCTGGGTCGGTCGCAAACACCGTTATTGTTACTTCGGTAGGAAGTGTTCATCAGGTCTGTTTTGAGCGATTGGCTTAGCATCAGATCGAAGCTTTCAGGATTCGCTTACCGCCTCATTAGATGATTAGATTCCTGTCGTGATATCAATTGCTTGGATAATGAGATCGATCAAGGCCAGACCGATGAGTCCGCAGGTGATCTGTTTAATTAGCCGATCGGAGAATAAGTGAAACATGCGTGTACCCAAGGGAATCGCAATGACGGCACCGAGCATCAACGATAGGATCAGTTGGTAATCGAGAAGACCGCTCGAGCCCAAGGTGATAGAGACAGACAGAGAGAGAATTAATCCGATCGGAATTGATGTGGCCACCGCGATTTTGATCGGCAAGCCACCAGTTGTTGCGAGAGCAGGGACAACCATGACTCCGCCACCGACACCGGTGAGGCCCATTAAAAGACCTGTCACGCCACTCAACGGAAACATGGGCCAGGTTGAAATGATGGCTTTGATTCGGGCGCTTAACAGCGCGGTTAATGCAAGCAATACAGCAATTATGATGGCGATTACTATTGTGAGTTCAAGTAGCGGTCCTTGATGACTTTGAGACAGAACAGCCGTGGTTGCAGCTGTTGCAACTGTGAGAGGCAAACAAACTTTCAAAAATTGAATCGCTGCTCGCCAATCAACACTGCCATGTTTTGCGTGGCTGAAAGTCATCAGGATCTTTGAAATAAAAGCAAAAGCGCTGCCAGAAGCAACTGCCACTAGGGGATCAATGTGAAAGAGCGTGATGAGAGTTGGAATTACCAGTACACCGGCACCAACACCCGACCACAGGATCAATAGTGAAAAAGAGAATCCTGCAAGGATCATATAAAAATTAAGATTGTCCATTTTGTTTCCATCGGATAGAAATTTTGCACCGTTTAATCGAACTCCATGTCGACTTGGTGTTATTTTGATTTTTTTGTATCGCAGATAACATTTTGAAAGCTCAGCCAGTAATTAATACCCAACCCATTTTTAGCGACGAGATCCGGAAGACGACATGCTACATGTGCGCATGTCGTTGTGGAATCAATGTGCACCTCAAAGACGGTGAGATTCGCTATATCGAGGGGAATCGTGATCATCCAGTCAATCACGGCGTGCTGTGCGCAAAAGGGTCGGCTGGCATCATGCAACACAATTCACCGGCCCGCTTGCGTGCTCCACTCCGTCGAGTCGGTCCACGTGGCTCCGGCCAATTTGAAGAAATCAGCTGGGATGAAGCGTTGTCAACCGCTGCTGAGTGGCTTGCCGATGTGCGCGAAAAAGATCCGAAGAAACTTGCTTTCTTCACCGGCCGCGATCAAAGCCAAGCATTGACGGGATGGTGGGCTCAGCAGTATGGAACGCCAAATTTTGCGGCTCACGGCGGATTTTGCTCGGTCAATATGGCCGCAGCTGGGATTTATACCTTGGGCGGGTCGTTTTGGGAATTTGGCAGTCCCGATTGGGAGCTCACGAAGCTCTTTATGATGTTCGGTGTTGCTGAGGACCATGACTCGAACCCAATCAAAATGGGAATTGGTCAGCTCAAGTCTCGCGGAGTTCGGGTGATCTCTGTGAATCCAGTTCAGACAGGATATTCCGCTGTTGCTGATGACTGGGTTTCGATCACTCCAGGAACTGATGGGCTGTTGATCCAGTCACTGATTTATGAGCTTCTTCGCACGAACCGGATTGATCTGGATTATCTGATTCGTTACACCAACATCTCCTGGCGGGTGATTCATGCGCCAGGAACCGATAACCATGGATTATTCGCTCGAGACGATCACGGGGATGCCATGGTTCTCTGTCAGGCAACTCAATCCTTGATCTCGCATAAAACGCCGGGAGTCATGCCGAATATTACTGACAATATCATCGATTCAGACGGGCGAGAGTTGGTGTCAGTGTTCTCCCTGATGGTGGATGCCTGGCTTGATCAAGATTATGCACCTGAGGCAACGGAGGCGCGGACCGGTGTCTCTGCAGATCGTGTGAGGGCATTGGCCGCAGAGCTTGCCAGAGTTGCATTTGAAGAAGAGATTGAACTGCCT
>Ga0255772_10004158_pt1 | contig 13688 bp, 15 predicted proteins | sample 071ome_34_FD_179970 | JGI IMG/M metagenome (GOLD analysis project Ga0255772, IMG submission 179970) | Coastal salt marsh microbial communities from the Groves Creek Marsh, Skidaway Island, Georgia - 071411BT metaG (version 2) | ecosystem: Environmental > Aquatic > Marine > Intertidal zone >...
CGGCACGCAAACCGACGCCGGCGAAGACCGCAGCGCTGAATGCGGTCAGAGCCCACGCCGTTGCGATCGCCCACGGGTCGAGCCAGCCGATCACGGCACCCAGGAGCAGCGAGAAGTACACATCGCCGCGTCCAAGCTGCCCGCGACCAAGCCAACGAAGTACCGCCGCAACGAGCGTCATGGTGATCAGTCCACCAAGCGCTCCGGCGATTCGGTCGGTGTCGCTGGCCAGGAGGCTCAGGAAGAACACCGCAGTAGCCGTCAGGCTGGGGACCAGCGGAAGGCGCCGAACCGACAGGTCGATCGTCACCTGCACGGCAACGGTCCCCGCCACGACCCCGAGCCCCGCCTCCGTCAAGGACGAGGGCGGCGGGTCGATATGCGGCAGGGCCAGCAAGGCCAAGCCTGTGGTCACAAGCAGAAGCGGCACGAGCATCGGAATGCGAAGACGCCCATCGAGACAGGACCGGAGCGTCCTGGCCCAGGCGACCGTGGCGGCCAGCGACAAGGTGAGCGTGAAGACGATCCCCCAGTATTCCAGCTTGCGGTGTGGGCGCGGCCGTCGCCGCACGCTGAGCGAGAACACCGGGAGCCCTCCGAGGACTCTGACGCAGGGTCACAGCACCTCGAGCAGCCGAATGACGGCAGGGCCGACGACCACGATCATCAGCACCGGCAAAATGCAGAAGATCGTCGGGAAGATCATCTTCATCGACAACTTCGCCGCATCTGCTTCGGCCGCCTGACGACGATGCCGTCGGATGGTGACGGCCTGCTGTCGGAACACCGCAGCCAACGGCGTTCCCAGCGACTGGTTCTGAGCCACGGCAAGCGTGAACATCTTCACAGTTCTCGTTGGGCACCGACGCTCGAACGCCATCAGCGCCTCGTTTCGCGTGCCGCCGAGAGCGACCGTGCCCACCATCTGTTCAAACTCGATCGCGAGGGGAGTCGTTCGGCGATCGGCGTAGCGGGTCATCACCGCTTCCAATGTCAGGCCTGCTTCCACACCCATGACCAACTCGCCGAGGGCATCACCGAGTTCTCGATCCACAGCCTGGGCCAGAGCCTGGCTTTGTCGACGGGCCAGGATCAGTGGCACTTGCCAGGCGCCTGCGCAGACGACTGCGCCGGCCAAAAGATTGACCGCCGATGGCGCCCGCATTAGCGAAAGCACGAGCAGCAAGCCGACGCTGCCGACGGAGAGGAACTGCAACCGGGCGACGCGTTGAAGACGTTGCGATGTGCCCAACACCGGACCCAAGGCGTCCATCCGGGATCGATCGAATGGTCGTCGTGTAGACCGCCGGGCACCCTCGGTTCTCTGGATATCGACGGCGGACGTGTTGATGGCCGCCAGTCGGGGACCGGCAGCAGCCACACCGAGGCCGACGCCCAGCGCCAGCACCAACACACCCAGGAGGTTCGCCACGCTCATAACGGCATTCCCGGTCGGCTCAAGGCTCGCAGCCACCCCCACCCGGCTGCGCCCAACACAAGACCGACGATCGTCAAGGCATGTCCTGCGGAGGTGGTGAACAGGGGTCCCGCGTAGCCGGGACTCAGCAACGACAACAGCGCAAGACTCGCAAGCGGCAGCGCCATCAAAACCTGCGCGCTGAGGCGACCCTCAGCAGTCAGGGTCTCCACCTCGCGGCGTAGTTCGTCCTCAGCTTCGATGGATTCGGAGACAGTGCTGAGAATCTCTGTGAGCGACCCTCCGTGATGACCATGGAGACCAATCGCTGAGGCAATGACATCGAAATGGCGGTTCTGCTCGGCTTCGGCCGCTGCCTCAACCGCATCGTGCAAGGGGCGACCGAGACGGGCTTCGGCGAGCACCGAATCCAGAATCTCGTTCAACGGGAACAAGGCCGATTCGGCAACGGTCGTGAACGCCCCAGTCAGATCTCGCCCGACCCGGAGTTGGTCGATCATGAGTTGCAGTGAGGCACCGAGTGCCTCGTCGAGGGATTCCTGGCGGCGGCGCTGCCGGCGGGCGGCCAGGCTCCGATTTGCGGCATACGGAAACGGAGCAACGATGATCCCGAGCGGGCCCCCGACCAGAAGTCCGATTGCCGCAGCCGCCACGGTCGCAATCAAGAGGCGGCGATCAATCTGAGGACGCTGAGCAGAACCCTCGTCGGCAGAGGTCAAGCCCACCTGCGAGCGAGCGGCAAAAGCGATCCGGCGATGATCGTGGGCCGTCAGCAGGCCGTGAACGGCCAGGCCTGCAGCAACGGCAACGAGCAGCGAGCCGGTCAGGGTGCCGCCGCTCATGCTACGGCCGGGCCAGAAACCGTGACGCGGCGAGACGTCACCCCTGTGGGAACTAGCGGACCGAAGCCGTCAACGCCTTGGGGCCGCGAGAACAGTTCCGCAGTCGAGACCACATCGCCCTCGAGCCCGACCACCTCGGTGATCGAGGTCACGATCCGGCGTCCATCACGAGTTCGGGTCAACTGCACGACCAGATTGATCGCTGATGCAACCTGCTCCCGGATCGCACGCAGCGGGAGATCGATCCCGGCGAAGAGGACCATCGTTTCCAGACGCCGGAGCGCATCGCGAGGTGCATTCGCATGCAGCGTCGACAACGACCCGTCATGGCCACTGTTCATCGCCTGGAGCATGTCGAGGGCTTCGGCGCCACGAACCTCACCGACCACGATGCGGTCAGGCCGCATCCGCAAGCTGTTGCGAACCAGATCACGAATCGTCACCTGACCGGCTCCTTCGGTGTTCGCCGGCCGGGCCTCCAAACGAATCAGATTGGGCAGGTCCAACGAAAGTTCAACGGCGTCCTCCACCGTCACCACCCGCTCACCGCGATCGATGTGCGAAGACAGGATGTTGAGCATCGTGGTCTTACCCGTGCCAGTGCCGCCACTCACCAGGATGTTCATCCGCTGATTCACTGCCGCATTCAGAAAGTGCGCCGCCTCTTCCGTCAACGCTCCCCGATGCACCAGTTCGGCACTGGTCAGATGACTCGCCGTGAATTTCCGGACCGTGACGGATGCGCCATCGACCGCCAACGGCGGGAGAACCACGTTAAGTCGCGACCCGTCGGGAAGTCGGGCGTCGACCATCGGGGAGGACTGATCAACTCGCCGACCGGACGTGCGCACCATGCGCTCAACCACCAGTTGGAGTTGCTCGGCCGTCTCGAAAGCAGATTCCACCCGTTCGATGCGCCCCGAGCGCTCCACAAAGACGTTCTCGTGACCATTGATCATGATCTCCGACACCGAGGCATCGTCGAGCAGCGTCTGCAACGGGCCAAACCCCAGCAACTCGTCGGCAACGGAACGTCGGATGGCACTCACAGTGGCCCGGTCCAACTCGGGGCCCTCGGCGGCCAACGCCTCGGTCGTTCGCTGTTCGACCAGCGAACGGAGTTTGGCCTCGGAAAGCTGAGAGCGCTCCGGGGTGTCCTGCAGGGCATCACGCACGAGGTCGACAATCCGCTGCGTGATCTCGCGTGTCGCGAGTTCAGGTGCAACCGGATCGGCAACAGGGATTTCGCTCGGAGCAACAGCAACCGGATGCTCGGGTTGCGAGAGGCGATCGACCCGGGAAGCAAGACTCATCGGACAGTCTCCAGACGATCGTTGCGGGCGGCCGGTGCCGACAGGTCGAGAAGCGCGTCGGCGTAGGACTGAAAGCCGACAGCAATCGAGGACCGAGGACTGGACTCGGTCACCGGAGAGCCCGAGTTCATTCCAGCAGCCAGGCTGGAATGTTCGGGGACAGTCAGTACGGCGGGCCGACCGACCGCCGCTTCCACGTCAGCGACCGAGAGCCCGACGTTCGAATCGGACCGGTTGACCAAGAGATCGACATGGCCCAGACCCATCCCGAGCTGGTCCATGGTGCTCAGAAGCTTCTTCGCCGCCTGTACCGACGGAACATCGGTGCCGCACACCAACACCACCCGGGTCGCTCGATCGAGCGCCTCAAGCGAGAAATCGCTGATACCGCCGGCCGTATCGAAGACCACGGGGCGATTGGTCCGCAGCAGGTCATCGACAACGGCGAACACGTCCTGCGTGCTGAGTCGATCAGCCGACACTGGGTCCTGCGGAGCGCACAGGACATCCAGCCCACTCGGGTGGGCGCTCAACATCGAAGCCGGATCACGTTCACTCCGTTGGATAACGAGGTCGTCGAGTCGGTAGGTGGGCTGCATCCGGAGCGCATACTCGACGGCGCCAAAGTGCACATCGAGATCGACGATGATGGACTCCGTTCGGCGAGACAGTGCGACGGCCAAGTTGGACGACACGGTGGTCTTGCCGTTTCCACCCTTCGGCGAAACGACGGCAACCGTTGGGATCGCCCCGATGACCGTTTCAACCGGATCGCGGTGGCGCCGTGGCAGCTTCATCGGCCCGCCATCCAAAGCTCATTCGCAGCGGCAGCAACCATGATCGTGCCGACCGCAGACTCGGGAACCGCAAGCGAGATCAGCTGTTCTGATCGTGGATCGACGGCATCGGCTGCGGGTGCGTCGAGGATGCGGACCTCGTCAGCCAGCACCTCGGTCCCGTTCTCGCCAATTCGATGGACAGTGACGCGATCACCGGTCAGCCGGTACGGACCGATCCAGCGCTGCGCCTCAAGGCGAACCGACACCGCCACAAGGTCAGGGCCCAAGGCATCGACCACATCCTCGGCAAACGAACTGGCCAAAAGCTGCTGGCCCGGGACCAGATCGGCGTTCAAGACTCCATCGCCGAGTTCATCCAACGAACGAAGTGCGCCTTCCGCACGGGCTCCCTCGTCAAGGACGCGAATCTCGACGACAGACGTGAGGTCGGCAGCCGCCGTACCGGCGGGTACGGCGACGGAGGCGACCACCGTGTCGACCCCGACCGGCGGAGCGGCAGCGCCGTCGTCACCACCGACGAGGAGCAGCAGACCGACGACGGTCAGCGCGAAGGCGAGCATCGGCAGCGCCAACTGCCGGGTGTCGAACCCTCGTGTTCGGATGGCATGGCCACGATCAGCGGACATCAACACGCTCCCATCTCGTCGAGTGAACAGATCCGAGCGCCCGTGATGCCGCCGTTCACTTCGCCGACACCGACGCAGCATCCCCGTTGGATGCTGTCGCCCGGATCGGTCGTGAACCGCACAATCACATGCCGCTCCGATGCAGGTCCGTTCAGGACCGCCGACTCGACCACAAGGCCGACGAACCCGACCACGGTGTAGGACGCCGCCTGCCCGTTCATCGTCACCCCGCTGAAAACCGGAATGGTGATGGGTACGCCGAAAACGTCGTCGATGGAGATTGCCGGCGTGGGGATCCCGGGGTCGCCGTCAAGCGTGCTCGAGGCGTGAATCGCGCCGGGGAAACCATTCGTGATCCACTCCTGCGTGTCGGCGTTCGAGTTCGCCCCTCCGTCAAGATCGAGCATTCCCCAGTTGCCCGGAACCTGACCGGCGCACTGCGTGCCATCGGATTCGACGTTGACGCGATGGGAGGTCGTGTCGGTGTAGCCGGAGTCGACCCACTGCTGAAACCCAGGGTGCTCGGCACAGAGCGCCAGCGGTCGCACACCCTGAAGGGCGGTGACACCTCCGCTTACGGCACTGGCGCTGGCAGAAATCGTGGCGTCGGAGCGGCCGAACAACTCACCAAAGGTGAGCTGGCGGACTGCCGACGCTTCGACGGTGACGACACTGCTGGTGGCGTCGCAGTTCACTGTCGGATTTACCGAAATTGCGGCAGCGACATCACTGGCTGCGTTCGAGCAGCCGGACCCGCCGGCGAGTTGCTCGTAGGCGCCGCTGAGGGCCGCAGCCTCGACGGCGCTTTGGAGCGCCAGGCGTTCGGCAAGGGTGCGGCCCGAATCCGCAAGAACGGCACCGAGCGCGAGCAACGGAACCGCGCCCATCACGGCCAGGACCGAGATCGATCCGTCGTCGAATCGGCGGTTGGCGAACCAACGGAAAAGGTGACGAAAGACAGGCACATCAAATCTCACAGCGGTAGCGGGCGGTCGAAGAAAGATCCACGGTGTGATCGCCAAGGAACGGAAGGCTGACGAGGCGCTGGGCATCAATCCGGATCACGCTCTCGGTTCCAGGGCACGCAGAGAGTGCCGAGCAGGAGGCGGTGCCTGCCGTGTCGGCCGCCCCGTCCAGCCGGCTCAGCGCCAACTCACAGGCCCCGTTCGGAGAAACTGCTCCGGCCCGGGCGCCGTCTCGAGCTGCTGAATTCACGGAAAGCTGCCCGACCGCGATCGTTCCGGCCGTGATGGCAACAAAGAGCAGCATGACCAAGATCGGCAGGACCAAGGCAAACTCGACTGCGGCAATACCGTCATCCTCCGTCCGGCCCAGTCCTGCTCGAGGACTGGGCCTGGAGGGGGAGATCACGGCAGGATGGAATCGAACAGCGCGTCGACCCGAACACCCAGCGCAGCGGCACCGATGCCGACGACGGCAACCATGCCGGCCAAAAGCACGCCGTACTCGGCAGCAACCGCGCCGGTGTCATCCGACTCGGACAACGCCGAGCGGACGCGAGTTTCGATAGCTACGTACAACTTGTTCATGTCATTTCTCCCTAACTGATGCCCGTTTACGGGGCACTTCGTCAAGAAACCGTCAGGGAGTCACGCGTTGTTACATCCCCACCCGCGTTTTCTCCGCCGGTCAGGATCGTGGCGTTCCGTTCGAGCAAGAAGGTCAGGCGCTGGCAGGCGTCAGCTTGCGGTTGCGCAGCGACGCCCGGGCCTCCTGGGCGATGAACACGATGAAGAACTGCAGCACCGAGAGGCCGGCCATGGTGGCGCCGCCCGCCGTGTCGTAATGGAAGCTGACCGCAAGACCCAGCGTGACGGCGATCGCGCCCGAGGCGATGGCGACCACCATGATCATCGGGACTCGCTTCACCAGCAGCATCGCCGTGGCCGGCGGACCAACCAGCAGGCCAAAGACGAGCAGCGTGCCGATCGCCTGGAAGCTGGCGACGATGCTGAGGGCCAGAAGCGAGAGCAGCACCGCCTGTGAGAGACCCGGCCGCATGCCGAGCGTGAGTGCCTTGTCGCGGTTGAACGTGAGCGCAAGGAACGGCCGGTAGAAGATCACAGAGACGATGACCACGATCGCCGCAGCGATCACCTGCGTACGGATGTCGTCCGAGGTGACACCCAGCACGTCGCCGAAGAGCAGCGCGGTGACTTCGATCGTGAACGACCGGGCCCGGGACACGATCACCACACCCAACGCGAGCATGCCGACGAAGAGCAGCCCGATAGCAGTGTCCTCCCGAACCGTCGTGCGAGCAGACACCGCCGTCACGAGTCCACTCATCACGAGAGCGGAGATGAACGCGCCCACCACGGGACTGAAACCCCAAAGCACCGCCAAAGCAATGCCGGGGATGACGCCATGCGCCAACGCGTCACCCAGGAACGACAGGCCGCGGAGGACGACCCATGTGCCGACGATGGAGGTGGCGACGACCGCAACGAGGCTCGCAAGGAGCGCTCGCTGCATGAAGGTCGGTTCGAAGGCCTCCGTGAAGAACTCGATCACGTGATCAGGATGCCAGGGCCTCGGCGATTCGAGTGGCGTTGGCGCGCACCATGTCGATGTAGGTGGCGCCATCGGAGTCGCTGTCGCCCAAGGATTCGGTGAAGAGTTCGACCACCTGGATGTCGCCGCCGACCTCATCAGCGAGGGTCTGCGCAAGCTGATCTGACGCAGAGACATCGGCGAAGATGGCGGAAACGCCTTCGTCGGTGATCAGTTCGGCAAGCTCGGCCAGGTCACCGGCGCTGGTGCCGTCGATCGTCGAACCGCTCGGGATGATCGCTCCGGCGACCTCGAAGCCGTAGCGATCGGCGAAGTAGCCGAACACTTCGTGGTTGGTGATGAGCACCCGGTTCTCTGCCGGAATGCCGGCGACCAGCGCCGCTACCTCGGCGTCGAGGGCCTCAAGGTCCTCGTGGTACGCCTCGGCGGCCTCAGTGACGATGTCGGCGTCGATGCCCTCGACGTTCGCGATCAGGAACGCAGCGATGCCATCGACGGCAGCCGCCATGCGAGCCGGGTCGGTGAAGAAGTGAGGATCCTCGCCACTGTGGTCGTGGCCTGAGTGGTCGTCATGATCACCGTCATCGTCATGATCATCGTGATCACCGTCATCGTCATGATCATCGTGATCACCGTCATCGTCATGATCATCGTGATCACCGTCATCGTCATGATCATCGTGATCACCGTCATCGTCATCGTCATGATCGTCATGATCATCGTGATCGTTCTCGCCGAACTCAATCGTCGTCACGGCACTCATCGCCTCATAGACGAGGACCCCATCGGACTCTGCGCCCTCAATGACATCGAGGAGACCCTCTTCGAAGGAACCGCCATTCACGATGAGTACATCGGCGGTGCGCATGGCGGCAGCCTGCTGCGCCGACGCCTGGAAATCATGTGGGTCGGCGCCGACCGGCATGATCGTGACGACCTCGACCGTCCCACCCGCCAGTTGGGTAACAACGTCGCCGAGGATGTTCGTCGTGACGACCACGGTGGGAACACCCCCCGATGCGGCCGTGCCATCGTCGTCGCCGCACGCCGAGGCGAGCATGGAAAGGGCCAGCACGGCGGCCAGAAGCTTCATGATTCGGGACATCGTCCCCTCCAGAAATGAGAATGACACTCGATCTTGCTTTCGAGACCCTACCGATGCGCGACAACGAACACAATCGGAATGAGAATCGTTTCCGTCTAGCCTGCTCCTGTGGCCGCGACACTTACGATCCAGGGACTTGAAGTCCGCTACGGCGACACCGTCGCCTTGACCGGCGTCGATCTCGAACTGCCCGCCGGGCGTTCGCTCGCCGTGATCGGCCCGAACGGCTCCGGAAAATCCACCCTCCTGAACGCCATCGCCGGGATCAACCCGCCCTTCGCCGGAACGATCTCCTGGGGCGGCGAGGCGCCAGCGCTCGTGCTGCAATCAACCTCCGTTGATCGGAGTCTCCCCATCACGGTGCGCGACACGATCGGACTCGGCCGCTACCCCCGACTCGGACTCCTCCGGCGTTTCAACGGCAACGACGGCGGAGCGGTCGCTCAGGCGATGGCACAACTCGACATCACGGATCTCGCCGGCGAACAACTCCACGACCTCTCCGGCGGACAACGCCAACGAGTCCTCGTCGCTCAGGGCCTCGCTCAGCAAAGCGACCTGTTGTTGCTCGACGAGCCAGTCACCGGGCTCGATGTCACCTCACGCGGCCTCATCCTCGACGTCATCCATGACGAAGTCACCCGCGGCAACTCGGTCATCGTCACCACCCACGATCTCGACGACGCCCGCATCTGCGACCAGGTGCTCTTGGTCGATCGTCACGCCATCGCCGTCGGCCCACCGGATCACGTCCTCACCGAAGATCATCTTGTCCACGCCTTCGGTGGCCGCTTCATCAAGGTCGGAGATCGCTTGATCCTCGACGACCCCCACCACCATCATGAGCACTGACGCATCATGAGCACCGAACCCCTGGCGACCATCGACACCGAACTCGACGAGCAGATCACCGACCTGCTCCGGCAGAGTGACCAGCGATTCACCAAAGGCCGCCGGGCACTCGTCGAGGCACTCCTCGCAGGCGGCCAGCCCATGACCATCCCCCAGGTGCTCGAGGCCGACACTCGACTTGCGCAGTCGAGTGCGTACCGCAACCTCGTCGTGCTCGAGGCAGCCGGGGTGGTGACCCGCATCGTCACCAATGACGATTTCGCCCGCTACGAACTCGCCGAGCATCTCACCCACCACCACCATCATCTGATCTGCTCATCGTGCGGCGATGTCACCGACTTCGCACTCGACGACCGGGCAGAAGCCGGACTCGACGCAGCGCTGCACAAAATCGCTGCGGCGACCGGCTTCACCGTCGAGGCCCATCGCCTCGACCTCGTCGGTGTCTGTTCCGACTGCGACTGAACGTTCCGGCTAGGCCGGTTCGATGTCGCGCCGGAAGACCGGGGTGTGGTCAGCGGGAAGCGGTTCGTTCCCGAGGATGATGTCGGCGGCCTTCTCGGCGATCATCATCGTCGGGGCGTAGATGTTGCCGTTCGACACGATCGGCATCACCGACGCATCGACGACCCGCACACCTTCGGTGCCGTGCACCTTCATCGTGAAGGGATCGACGACTGCCATCGGATCTGCCTCGAGCCCCATCTTGCAGGTGCAGGACGGGTGCAGTGCCGTCTCCGCGTCGCGAGCGACCCAGTCCATGATCTCCTGATCGGTCTCCACCGACGGACCGGGTGAGATCTCACCGCCGTTGAACCGGTCGAACGCCGGCTGGTTGAGGATCTTGCGGGCCGTGCGCACCGCTTCGGGCCACTCGCGTAGATCCTGCTCGGTCGTGAGGTAGTTGAACTGCACGGCCGGCTTCTGGCGCGGATCGGTCGACGTGATCTTCACCGTGCCCTTGGCATCGGAATACATCGGCCCGACATGGACCTGGTACCCGTGGCCGCCCTCCGGCGCCGAGCCGTCATAACGGATCGCGATCGGCAGGAAATGGAACATCAGGTTCGGGTAGGCCTCGTTCTCGTTCGAACGCACGAACGCACCGGCCTCGAAATGGTTCGACGACGCCGGACCTTTGCGGAAGAGCCATGCGAGTCCGATGAACGGCCGCTTCCAGAACTTCAGGTGAGGTTGGATCGACACCGGTTCCTTGCAGGCGTACTGGATGTAGACCTCGAGGTGATCCTGCATGTTCTCGCCGACGCCGGGGAGGTGCGACACGACCTCGATACCGAGCCCTTCCAGGTGCTCACGGTCGCCGACCCCCGACAGTTGCAGCAGTTGGGGCGAGTTGAAGGCGCCGCCACAGGAGATGACTTCCTTGGCCGTGACCGTCTTCGTTGAGGCGCCCTTCATGCCGAGGCCAAATCGGCCCTGGCGGTACTGGACACCGACCGCTTTGTTGCCCTCGAACAGGATCTTGTCGGCCTGGGCCCGGGTCTTGAGCGTCAGATTGCGCCGCTGCTTGAGCACAGGGTGCAGGTAGGCACGGGCAGCCGACAGGCGGCGGGCGCGGTGCACGTTCTTGTCGAAGGCAGCAAAGCCCTCCTGCTGGAAGCCATTGACGTCGTCGGTCCGGCCATAGCCGGCTTCCTCGCCGGCCTTCAACCAAGCGTCGAACAGTGGTGTCTCGGCCGGGCCGCGTTCCATCGCGAGCGGGCCATCGTTGCCGCGAAGCTCAGCGCCCTCGTAGGCGTCGAGGTCAGGGCCGGCGCCGAGGCAGGTCTCCATGCGCTTGAAGTACGGGAGGCAGTGCTCGTAGCTCCACGTCTCCATGCCGGGGATACGGCCCCACTTGTCGTAATCCATCGGGTTGCCCCGCTGGAAAATCATGCCGTTGATGCTCGATGAGCCGCCGAGCACCTTGCCGCGGGCGTGGTACACCCGGCGGCCGCTCATACCGGGTTCGGGCTCGGACTCGTACTTCCAGTCGTAGAGGCGGTTGCCGATGGCGAACATCAACGCCGCCGGCATGTGGATGTAGACGTCCCACTTGTAGTCGGGGCGGCCGGCCTCGAGCACGAGGACTTCGTTGTTCGGATCGGCGCTCAGGCGGTTGGCCAGTGCACAGCCCGCGGACCCGCCCCCGACGATCACATAGTCGTAGACCTTGGTGTCGCTGCTCATGCGGACTGCTCCCGACGAAAGGACGGCAGAAAACCGTCTGACTGGACGGTTACTCTACCTGGGAGTCAAGAAGCTGCGCCACCACATCGATCACTGCAGCTCGATCCTCGGCGGACGGACGGGCCAGGCCGAAGAGGTCGATCAGCCAGAGCCCGTCACCGACGATACGGGCGAGGAGACCAAGGGCCGGGTCGAGACCGTCTTCGTGCATCAGGCGCTGCTGCCACGCCTCGAACACATCAGCAGCCGGACCAAGCTCGCCATCACCGGCCGCAGCCGCCGCGAACACCGCCGTGGCCGCGTCGGCCTGGTGTTCGTCGGGGCGGCGCACATATTCGAGGTACGCCTTGGCAAAGGCGCCTCGCTCTCTGCCGGCCGTCAACTCGTCAAGGCCGGACGCCGCGTCAGAGAGCGTTTGCTCGAGCAAGCCGGTGACGAGCCCCTCCTTCGAGCCGAAGTGATGAAGCAGGCCACCCTTCGACACGCCCGCTTCCTCAGCCACCCGTGCGAGCGTCATCGCCTGAATGCCATCGCGACGCACGACCGTTGCAGCCGCATCGAGCAGCTTCACACGGGTCTTCGCCGCTCGGGCCTGCTGGGGGGCGGGACGCTCGCTCACTGGGGATCGACCCTAGCCCTGACGTAGCCTCGGCTCATGAGCCCCACGCCCGATGCCAGCTCGCTCGTCCCCACCGTCGACCTTTCAGCGCCGACAGCCACCGAACTCACCGCCGTCGATGCCGCGTGTAGAGACCACGGCTTCTTCTTGCTGGTCGGGCACGGCGCTGAGCAACTCATCGCCGACATGTGGCAGATCACGGACGCGTTCTTCGCACAGGACGAAACGGTCAAAGGGCCTGTTCGCCGCACCGTGGACAACCCGTTCGGCTACTGGGATCGCGAGCTCACGAAGCGCAAGCGCGATCACAAAGAAGTCTTCGACTACGCCGACCCATCCGGACCGACGGGCCACCTCAACCGTTGGCCTGCCGGATACGACGAGTTCCGAACGACGCTCACCGAGTTCTACGACACGTTCTCGCAACTCGCGACCGACACGCTCGGCGTGATCCGCGACGCGCTCGGCCTCGGCGACGAACACTCCGCCGAGGAACTCGGCTTCCTGAATGAGCGCACGTCGTCTGCCGTTCGTCTCAACCACTACCCCGTCGGCGATCCGGTGCCGGCCGAACAGCGCGAGGGGCTCGCCGAACTCGGACCGACCGCCCTCGGCTACCACACCGATCCGGGTGTGCTCACCCTGCTTTTGCAGGACGACACCGGCGGACTCCAGGCGGAATCCACCACCCACGGATGGATCGACGTGCCACCCCTGACCGACGCCATCGTCGTCAACCTCGGCGACACCATGCAGGTGTGGACCAATGACCAGTACAAGGCCGCTGTACATCGGGTCGTGCCGATGACCGAGCGCAGCCGCTATTCGATCCCCTATTTCTCCAACCCGCCTCGTCACACGGTCCTCGAGCCACTCACCGCCGTGATGGCTGCCGAGGGTGCTGACGCCCGGTACCGCTCGTTCGGTTGGAAGGAGTACATCGCCGGCCGAATGGCGGACAACTTCGCCGACTACGGCGTCGAGGACATCCAGATCTCGGATTACCTCGTCGAAGCTTGAGCGTTCCCGAGCGCCCGCCGCTCGCGTTCGCCTCAGCCCGGAAGGACGACCTCGAGAAGTTCGACAGATTCGGCCACCAGCCGATGCGCATGGCCAGCCGGAACCACGATCGAATCACCCGAGCCCAACTCGCGCTCGCCGGATGCATCGACGAAGCGCAACTCGCCTGAACGCACGAAGAGCAGGTCGAACTCGTCATCGTGGGTGAGAAGTTCGCCCGAATCACGGGTCTCAACCGCCTGCGTGCGCACGAGGCGGCCCTCGGCGAGGCCACCGGTGGCAGCCGCGATGCCGAACGGCTGAGCGATCCAGCCGTTCTGGCGCCAGGGCTCCCAGTCGCCATCGCCA
>Ga0255772_10004164_pt1 | contig 13682 bp, 20 predicted proteins | sample 071ome_34_FD_179970 | JGI IMG/M metagenome (GOLD analysis project Ga0255772, IMG submission 179970) | Coastal salt marsh microbial communities from the Groves Creek Marsh, Skidaway Island, Georgia - 071411BT metaG (version 2) | ecosystem: Environmental > Aquatic > Marine > Intertidal zone >...
GCCAAAGAGCAGGCCAGAGCAGTGCTACCAGAAGGAAACACTGTGAGCCGCATGTATGTAAACGGTACATTGCGTAGTTGGATTCACTATATTGAATTGCGAGGCGCAAATGGCACACAACTAGAACATATCAAAATTGCTCATGCTGTAGCAGATGTGATTGCAAAAATATTTCCATTAGCAGAAGAATTTAAAGGTAACGAAATTTGATGAAACTACTTCCTGCATTTGGTCCTAAAATAGGAGTTATAGAACTCTCAGATAGTGCTACACAAAGCCTTTATGAATTATGCTTAGAACCAAATGAAAGTCGACCAGGCATCACCGGATATGTTAAAAACGAATTTAATTTATATCCTCAAGTGCTAGAGTGCGACGGATTTAAAGAAGTTTATCAAGCAGTTAAAGATTATGTGTACAATGTAGATGGTGGCATTTATCGCGACATATTAAGAGATGTACACATAGATAAACCTATAACTTGTACTGCAAGTTGGTTCATAGATCAAGGTATTGGTGGGAATGAATGGAAACCGCCTCACTCTCATTGGTTTGGTGGAGACATTGTTTGTGTAACATATCCGAAAGTAGAATTAGACGAAACTGCTATAGCAGAAAATATAGGCGGTAAAGAGTCACAATTAGGCAGAATACATTTTATGTACGGCAGTCAAGATAACAATGATTTTGGTATTACTAGATTAAACTATCGACCTAAGACTGGAACTGGCGTAATTTTTCCTGCATCGTTAATACATTTTTCAGAACCTATGTGGGGTAATAGTGTGAGGTACAGTTTAAATTTTAATTTTAAGTTTTCAAACATATTAAAAAAATTATTACAAGATTCATATGACTAAACAAGAAGAACTATTAGTAATTACTATGGAGGAATGTGGAGAGCTCATTCAGGCATGTAGTAAAATACTACGAAGCGGAAAAGCAGAAGGCAAGAACTTAAAAAACTTGCAAGATGAAGTTGGTGATGTTGTGTGCATGATAGATATCATGCTTAGAAATAATTTGATATCAGAGAAAAAACTTCTAGATAGAAAATTAGTAAAATTAGTAAAATTAAAAAAATGGAGCAAGTTGTTAGACAATGAAAATTGATTTTGATGTCGACATTGATATGGCTGATAGAGATCAGTTTTTAAAACTGATTAATCATATTCCTGCGAGCATTAAAAACAATAACGAGTATACAAAACATAATACAGGAGTGTACTTACAAAATATTCCAACATTACCTCTAGAAGGGTTTAGTGCAATAGATCATAAACAAGCAGAACAAGAAGGTTGGTTTAAAGTAGATGTTCTTAATAACAGTGTGTACACAGGTATCAACAACGAAGCACATTTAAATAAATTACTTGAAACAGAACCAATGTGGGAATTGCTTGAGCATGAGGAAGTTGTAGAACAACTGTTTCATATTAATAATCATTTTGATATTGTATCTAAGCACAAGCCTAAAACAGTAGAACAATTAGCAATGATACTTGCAATGATACGACCAGGTAAACGGCATTTGGTTGGAAAGAGTTGGAAGGATATTGAAAAAGTTGTTTGGTCTAAAACAACTGATGACACATATTTTTTTAAGAAAAGTCATGCTATTGCATACGCATTAACAATTATTGTTCAACTAAATTTGATTTGCGAAAGTTCTTCTAAGTAGCCTTTCTCACTAATTGAATTCCCTTTCTTTTGATTCTCTTTTTTAACAAATTTTGTAGAGAAGTCATAGGCCCAAACACATGCTCAACATCTTTCATTACAAAGGTTCTTAAAAATATATTGAATGGTTTCATTTCATGATGTAGGAAAACATCTATAGGTATTTGTCTGTTTGATTCCCACCACCAAATTTCTCCCAATGAAACAAATTCTTTTCTTATTTCATTTGAAGGCATTTTTTCTAAGTCATAAAAACTTATTATTTGATTATCATGGTTGACGACAATACCGAGGTACTCGTCTTCACCGTATTTTAAACCTGTTAGAAATGGAAATTTGTCTCTATAGTCCTCTAGCATAAAACTTATTTAGTTCTCAGACAGATAAATAGTTGTATATAAAGAGTTAAAAAATATGAGTTATGGAGATCAACGACTTTACTTGTACGACGACACGGTGGATTTAGTATTAACCACCGATGCAATCTATGTGGATAATAGACCTATGAACAATAAAAAATTAGTAGCACACAAAGGACTCAACAATGAGATTCTTTTTTCGATTAGAAATAGAGATAGAAAATTACAAAATGTGTTTTCTCAAGAATTAGTAGCATACCTAGTAAATCCTAGTACTAAAAAAAGGCTATTAATGAAACGAATTTCTAATACAAGTGAAGTAGGTCTAGTAAAACTAATTTTAACAGAAGGTGATCTTGCAAGTATAGCATCGGGTCTATACAGTATGTATGTGGCTAGAGATACTCAGGAACAAGATAAGTTACCCGTTTTTTCTTCTCAAAATAATGATGTAAGTTTTGATATAGAAATCACCGACGAAGCATACATAGAAGCAGTTGATACTCAATCAACTACAACTATTTCTCAAATGGCTAACACTGCTTTAGGTGATCCGGCAAACATATTTGTTAGTGATGCAATGTCAGGTAACCAAGACAGAAACTTTTCTCATATATTGCACAGTATCGGTATGTATACAACTACATATACAGGTAATTTAAAAATACAAGCCAGTTGTTTAGAAGGTGTTCCAAGCACAAGTCCTTCTAGTGTAGATTGGTTTGATGTAGCAAATATTTCAGTTACAAACGCAAGTAATATTGTACACAAAACTTTCCAAGTAAATGCAAACTGGGTAAGAGTACTCAGTTATCCTGCATCAAATACATCCAGTGTTTTAAATAAAGTAGTCTTAAGAAACTAGTTGACTTTTTACACTTTTCTAGTATAATAACAGTATGGATATAGACTCCTTGATCGAAAAGGTACATCGCCTTATCATTGATAATTTGCCTGTTAGAACAAGCAGGACGCCTAGTGGCTGGGTAACCATGGATTGCCCAATGTGCAGTGATAAAAGAAAAAGAGGTGGTGTGATTACCAGTGGAGCAAAAATAAGTTATAATTGTTTTAATTGTGGTTTTAAAACTGGCTGGAGTCCTGGACCAAGTTTAGGTAAAAAATATAAAGAACTTGCATTAAAACTAGGCTCCGATCAAAAAACTATACACGACTTACAAATAGAATTACTAAAGGTTAGTGATGAATTAGAAACACAAGAAACAACACCATATGTGTTTAATCTTGCTAAATTTAATATAGAACAATTACCAGACTCAGCAGTAGTAGTAGAAGATTTACAAGATGATCATCCAGTAAAACAATATGCAATTCAAAGGGGACTACTAGGTCTATATCCACTGTTGTACTTTGATGAAAAGTTATACAAACAGAGATTGGTGGTTCCCTTTACATATAACGGTGAGTTAGTCGGTTGGACTGCAAGACATATAAATCCACCTAACAAACAAACACCAAAATATTTGCACAAGATGCAGAGTGGTTATGTGTTTAATATAGATAGATTTGTGGATACAAAACGAGAAATTGTTATTGTTACAGAAGGAGTATTTGATGCAGTATTGATAGATGGTATTGCTGTACAAGGCAATCATGTAACTCCTGAACAAGCACATCTAATAGACAAATTAAGTAATAGAAAAATACTTTGCCCGGACAGAGATGAGGCTGGAAAAGAATTAATAGAACAAGCATTAGAACTTGGCTGGGAAGTAAGTTTTCCACCTTGGAAGCCGCACATCAAAGATGCGGCAGATGCTGTACAAGAATATGGTAGAATGGCTACGGTGGCAAGTATTATTAAACATGCCACCAATAACAAATTAAAAGCACAAGTAAAAACAAAAATGTTATGATAGATAAAATTTTAGATTGGTTAGATATTTGCAAAAAGCATTGGAAAGAAATATTTGCTATTAGTTTTTTAATGCATTTTGTATTTGATATTTTTATATTTTGGGCAGGATTTTTAGTGGGCAAATTTTTATGAAATTGTATGTGAACGGATGTAGTTTTACGCATGGTCACTTGCCAGTAGACCATCCTGAAAGAATAGTAGATCCGACTAAACCTGACCAACCGTATGATTGGGTTTGGGCATCTAGATTAAAATCTCATTTTGATGAAGTTGTAAATGAGGCATGGCGAGGATGCGGTAACGATAGAATTGTAAGGCGAACAATTAATTATCTATCAAAAGTTCCAGATCCACAAAATTGGACTGTGATAATTCAGTGGACTAGTATCGAGCGAGAAGAATGGTTTGATAATGATTTAGGTGTTTGGTTTAATCAGGTGCCTCATAGAGTAATATATGATGATCATGCATGGCAAAAAGTAGATTTAGAAAACAAAGATAGAATAGATGCTAGAGGAAAAACTTTTGAACCTTTTTTTGCTTTAGGAATGACTGATGAGCATAGGCTAATTAATCTTTGTAAAAATATAATGGTATTAGAGTACTTTTTTCAGCAAAAAGGGTTTGGGAATGTATTTTATACTGGTATGAGTCTTAATTGTATGCTACCTTATCATTTTGAAATATTAGAAGAAAGTATACGAAGAAATCACATGATAGATGATCAATATATTAGCAAGGATAGTCCAAATAAGCATATATTGGAAGTTTTATATAGATCAGTTAGCCCAGGCAGATTTTTACAGCCTATAAGTGCTGTTTCTAGAAATAACACACTCTCAAAGGAAGATGCCCATCCGAATTCAGAAGGGCACAGATTATTTTATGAATATATATTATATGAATTGGAAAGAAGAAACATACTATGACAGATATTAGAGAATACAACGAAGATGTACAAGAGCTGTTTTTAAGATTTTTATTGAGTGATAAAGATCTATTTGCTCGTTGTCAAAGCATTGTACAACCAGAATATTTTAATTTAAAATATCGTAAAGCAATTGAACTATTTAAAAGTCATAGTGAAAAACACAATGCTATTCCAACAGCAGAGCAAGTTAGTGCAGTAGCAGGAGTAGAACTAGAGCCAATTCCACAAATTACTGTAGACCATCACAACTGGTTTCTCAACGAGTTTGAAACTTTTTGTAGACACAAAGCATTAGAAAAAGCAATCATCGAAAGCACAGACTTGTTAGAAAAACAAGACTATGGCACCGTTGAAAATAAAATAAAAGATGCAAGTCAAGTAGGACTTGTAAAAGATCTCGGACTAGATTATTTTGAAAATCCTAAGGAAAGGTTACAATGGATAAAAGACCAAGCAGGGGCAATAAGCACAGGCTGGAAAGCGATAGATCACAAACTTTACGGTGGGCTGAACAGAGGCGAAATCACAATCTTCGCAGGGGGATCAGGCGCAGGTAAAAGTTTGTTTTTGCAAAACTTTGCTGTTAATTGGGTGTTAGCAGGTCTTAATGTTGTTTATGTTAGTTTAGAACTTAGTGAACAACTTATCAGTATGCGTCTAGATGCAATGGTTAGCGGGTTTGGCACAAAAGAAATTATGAAAAACATGGAAGATGTTGATCTCAAAGTTCGTATGAAAGCCAAAGGTGCAGGTAAATTGCGTGTTAAGCAGATGCCTAATGGTATTAGTGCAAATGACTTGCGTGTATTTTTACGAGAATATGAAATACAAAGTGGCGAAAGAATTGATGCATTGCTAGTAGACTACTTAGATTTGATGATGCCAATCAGTAAAAAAGTAAGTGGCAGTGATTTGTTTATCAAAGACAAATATGTATCTGAAGAAATTCGTAACTTGGCCGTAGAACGAGATTTACTTTGTGTAACAGCGTCCCAGTTAAACAGAGGTGCTGTGGAAGAAATTGAATTTGACCATCATCACATTGCAGGTGGTATTAGTAAGATTCAAACAGCAGATAATGTTGTAGGTATTTTTACAAGTAATGCTATGAGAGAAAAAGGCAGATATCAAATTCAGTTTATGAAAACAAGATCCAGCAGTGGTGTAGGCACAAAAGTTGATTTAAAATTTGATCCAGACACTCTACGCATTGTAGATCTTGAAGAAGGTGACGAAGATGCAACAACCTTAACAACGGGCAGTCTTGTTGATCAATTAAAACGAAGTGGTAGTATTAAGGCTGAAGAGCAAGGCACACAAGATACTATAGGACAGGCCATGAACATGCGTGAGTTCTTGAAAAAGAATGACTTCTAATGATAAATAGTAGTAAACAACGGAGAACTCGTGCGTAAAACAAGAAGTATTTTAGAAGAGCTCAATCAGATCTCAATAGATAGAGATAGAGATCATGTTGTTGAGAACAGGGGCGACCATGTTATCAACAGTGCTATTCATTTGATTGAGCAAATAGAAGCATACTACGACGAGGATACTGCTAAAGATTTATCAAATAGATTGATTAACAGTATCAAAGGCAGGGACCCTGCTAAGTTCTCCAGAGGAATCAAGAAAGTTATCAAGGAATCCCAGCGAGAACAGCATGAAGATTTGTGAAATTTCAGATAGTTTAGTTATTGAAAAAGACGGTCGTTCTGGACAATCAACTACCAATACAAAAAGAGATAAGTCAGATGATAATACTGATATCATCAGCAAGAGTCTGAATCGCGGCAAAAATTTTGGTAAAGGTGGAGAAAAATTAGATCTAGATCCTACTGCTCCAGCAAGTACTTTGAAAAATGGTACAAAAGCAAAACTAAACAACATCGAATATACATACGATCAAAAAAATCATCAATGGACCACCAAAGATGGTAATGTAGCAACCGGTGATGCGGCAATGCAGTTGTTCAAAGCACAAGGTGTTAATCCAGACGGTAGCCCAATCAAAAAAGGCATGATGCAAAGAGCCAAAGATTATTGGAAAGATGGCTCTGCTGACGGTGTAGCACAAGCAACAAGAAGTGACCCTAATGCTAGTTTAGCAAGAAAAGGTTTTGTAACTGGCGGTACTAAGATAGCCAGCATGTTAATGAAAAAACCGGGAGCAACAACTGATGCACCAGATGCATTAAATCCTTTATTTAAGGCACAAATAGACGACTTAACAAAAGAAGAAAAACAATACTTAATTATTAAGTTAGGCCAGTTCAAAGGCGCCGCTAATAGAGGTGCAGATAATCCAGAGATGGTCAGAGGAGGTGCAAAATAATGAGACTATACGAATTTAATAATCTTAACGAAGCACCTTTACAATCAATGGGCAAAGCAATGGGCAAGGCTGTTAATAAAGTTAAAAGTGCAATGGGGATGGGTAAAAATCCTACACAACCTGCACAAGTACAACCTGCACAACCTGCACAAGCACCAAACCCTGCAGGAAGTGGTACACCACAAGGTGTTCAAACTCCAATTGGTAATAATCAGCAAGTGAGAAATGCCACCACAGGTGGAACACAAACTAAAAGGCCACCTACACAAGGAAAGTTTGATCCAGGTGGAGGGAACAATCCTAACTTCCCTAACCAGTTACCTACTACAGATCCAGCACTTGCGGCAGTAAATGCACCGACTGCATACAACCAAACTGTTGATCAACCTGCTACCAAAGGAACAACAGTGTCAAATACAGATACTGAGCAAGAGAAACAGAAAGTACAAATTAAAAGACAAGGTGATCCTAATGTTAATAATGGTGAAGTAAAATGGCCAGAAGATGATTTAGATGGTGACGGAATTGACGATAGAGTTGAAATACAACAACGAAACCCAGAAAGAGACGGGCCTTTTGGTAGTAACAGAAGAAAAGGTACAAATGCTGGAGTTGAAAAAACAGCCTCAGACGGACAACAATATATTTGGTTAGGTAGACAATGGCGAGGTAGTGAAACTGGAAAGTTTGCAAATCAAGCAATATCAGCAGAATTAGGCATGCCACATTTAGATGAGTTAGTTGCACAAATGGATGATGCAAATGAAATTCATTTAGCGGCTAATTATATATTGGGTAGAGAAGATGCATTAGCAACATCTAAAGATAGATTCACATCAGGTGGCGGCAGATACCGAGACATTGATGATAAGAGTGGTGTAGACCGAGAAACCGGTGATGTTGTAGATCAAGAAAAATACGATAATTATAGAATTCAATCAACTCAAGCAAACAAAGCATTAAACAGAGATGTACAAGATAAAATGGATTATGATGCTGATAGATCGTTAGGTCAACAGAAAAATCGTAGAACTATTAGACCAACTGACGGTTCAGAAGGTGATGTATTAGATACAGTAGTGCCAACTGGTTACGATGCAGACCAATATCAAAACTTTGCTGGTAAAAATGTAACTGATAAAGGTATAGATTGGAACACTAGGGCTGAACCTAAAACAACTAGTAATGATCCTAGGCCTATAAAGAGAAAATCTAGAAGAAGAACTGGAACAGAAAGTAAAGATTTCAGTGTGTTTAACATGTTGGTAAACAAATAAAATGAAATTTATAGAGATCTCAAAACCTTTAGTTACGCAAATCCTTTCAGAAAGTCTATTAAATGAAGCAGAGGGCAAAAATACTCACCTCGAACATCTAGAAGATAACATTTTTAACAAAGGATATGCTGGTGCAAAAGAAGCAATCGATTATTTGTACAGTTTGCATCAAATGTTAGAAGGGCATAGCAAAAATCCAATTAATATTACCACAAAATGGGACGGCAAACCTGCAATTATTTGTGGCCGAGATCCACAATCAGGCAAATTCTTTGTAGGCACCAAGGGTGTATTTGCACAAAAACCAAAATTAAACTTTACTCCCAAAGACATTTTAGAAAATCATGGCCCTGGTGAACTTGCAGACAAATTAACTATTGCATTAAAACTATTAAGCAAGTTAAATTGGAATACAGTTGCACAGGGAGACATGCTTTGGGCAGGAACAGATCAATTTAAAGAAGCAAAAATAGGTGATGAAAATTATATTGTAATTACACCTAACACTCTTACTTACGCAATTCCAGTAGGCAGTGACTTAGCAAACGAAATGTCGAGCAAAACATTTGGTATAGTATTCCACACAGAATATACAGGTGGGCCTACACTAGCAGATACCCAAGCCAAATTTGGTTTTGACAGCAGTGTGTTAGGCGAAGCACCTAATGTTTGGTACACAGATGCTAGAATTAAAGATGTGAGCGGTACTGTGACACTTACTGCTGATGAAAATAAAAATATTTTAAGTGCTATTGCACAGGCAGATAATTATTTGAAAAGCATCGACAAAGATACATTTAACTTTTTAGATAAAGGTGCTGATATTATCGGTGATAAAATATTTTTACAACAATTAAAAGCACATGTTAATGCAAACATTAAAAATGCAGGAGAGTTTGAGCAAAATCCCACAGTATTTGCACAAAGTTTTGTTCAAAAATACATTGCATACATGCAAAAAGAAATTGAAAAAGTTAAAACTCAAAAAAGTATTGATGCTAAAACTGAAAAGATGGTACAAGGTGTTAAATTTATCAAAGAGCATGTGCCTAGCATAGTTGCTGTTTACGATTTATATTTAAAACTCATAGAAGCAAAATTAGTTTTTATAGAAAAGTTAAAAGCAATACAATCAATTCCCACTTTTGTTGCCAGCGATAATGGCTACGAAGTTGCTAAAGAAGAAGGCTTTGTTGCTGTAGACAGAATGGGTAATGCTATTAAATTGGTTGATAGATTAGAATTCAGTAAAAATAACTTTGCAATGGGCCATGGAGCAACCAAATAATGGAACTTTTATTGGTCAACGAAGAACTATGTGAATCTCGATTATACAGAACTACTGCAAATTTTAAAAATCTTACAGGTAGACAAATTGCAGATTTAGCATATTTAAATTCTTTATTAATGTATATGATGATACAAGATGACGATCAGCACGAATATGCAAAAGCATACACTGCAAGAACTGTGCAATACGGATCATATACACTGTTTAGAACCCATGCAACTGATTTATACATGCTTGCATACATCTTAAAAGATCCAGAAAATAAAAATTTACGATATAATCAACATAGCGAAAGCAAAAGATTCTTAAAAACATTAAATTTTGATTCTAGAAGACATATTCAATGGATGAGAAAATTATCTAAGGCAGATGATAGGCGCGGAGAAGCAGTTGCTTTCTATATGGCATTAGAAAGACAATTAAAAATTGGAGATGGCAGGTATAAACAGTTCAGAAGATATATAACTGATTGGAATAATTTAAAATATACCAGCAAACAGCAAATTATTGCCAGAATGACACAAGAAATTCGCAGGATTGCCAAAGGCAGTGAAGTAATGGCTCCTTTAGGCCAAATGTTAAAGTATAGAAGATTCAAAGCCGCACCAGAATATAAAAATCCTAGAACAAGTTTTACAAAAAGAGCAATAGGAACGGCGGCCGGAGCAGTAGCAGGCAGATATATAGGCAAAAAGGTTGCACAAAAGACAGGTGCAAATGTAGATAAATATAAAAAAGCAGGTACAGGCCTCGGTGCAATAGCAGGTTATTGGGCTAGTGGCAGGAAAAAACAACAATGAAAATACAACATATATTAGAAGCAGTGACTCCAGAAGACCTGGAAACTTTACAGTTATTAAAACTGAAAGGTTTTGGTGACTATGCTAATGATATAGAATCATTAATGAGACAAGGCCACAGTATAGACTCTGCTGACAAAGTTCTTCGTGTGCATGATCGAGAAGAAAGAGAAAAAGGCGCTGATAAAAAGAAAAGTAAATATAAAATGCCACCTGGTAATCCGCAATGGATGTTAGATCTCAAGCAACAGGCAAAACAGAGTCGTGGTAAAGATGTTGATGGTCAATTTAAAACCGGTTCAGACGGAAGAATATTTAGACACGATCGATATTATGGTGATGGTCCACTTTCAAGAGCAATTAACAAAGCAAAAGATTGGGCTGTAAAAAATGTTCCGGGTGCAGAAGAAGTAGGCGACATGGTTGATACTGCAAAAAAAGGCTTAAAGAAAGGACTACAAGGAAAGACATTGCCAACTCTAGGCCAATTCAAATAAAAACCAATAAAAAAGATAAATAAGTGTATAGGGCACAGAGCCCGAATATTTTAGGAGAAATAAAATGGCACAAGCAGATAGAAGAGCGGCCGCTAGTGGTGAGTTTATTGGTAAAGATGTATTCTTAAAGAGCTTTCAACAGCAATCAGGTAACATTAGTCAATCACAATTTAACTCATTGGTTAGCACAGTTCAAAACTTAAACTTATCAGTACTTAAAATTGGTGATTTCACAGCAGGTAGTCAAGACACAGTTAACATGATTGTTGAAGGTGCAGACAACTTAGCAAACGGTGACATCGATGGTCATGTTATTGGTGATGTAAGTTTCTAACTTTAACTTAATTTAAAAAATCCTCACTATGTGGGGATTTTTTTTGACTAAAAAAGATAAATAAGTGTATAGGGCACAAAGCCCGAATATTTTAGGAGAAATAAAATGGCACAAGCAAATCCAAATGCGGCAGTAAGAGCGGCAAACGGCTTCGTAGGAACAACTCACATCCTAGAAGTTGATGATGTAACAGCAGTAACAGTTGAAGAAGCATGTTTAGAAGCACAAAACGAAGGTTTTGTGGTTGTAGCAGTTGAAGGCTTAACTTCAGGTTCGCACATTGCAGTACAAGGTGCAGGAGCAACACCTTCAATCTCAGGTACTACAGTAATTGCAACATTCGATGCATAAAAATTCCTAACTACCTTAGGATTGTGCGTAGGCGCACAGATAAAATCCTCGCTTTATGCGAGGATTTTTTTTGGCTCTGCAATCTATAAACTTGATAAATAGTGTAATATACGGAGACACACATGAGTTTAACAAGAAGCGGAGCAATGAGTAGCAGTGAAGTGCTATCAAGTAACATTGAATTTTATTCATTGTTCACCACACTAGACATAACACGAACAGGTGATTACTCAGATAACACACAAAAGGATTTTGAGAGTATTGTACAAGTTATAGGATTAAGAGCTCAACCAGTTGTAATGAATAATCCTGTAGTATTAAATGGCGTTGGTGCTAATATATTAGAAAATTATGGTGCACCAAGTTTAACAGGAGCAGGTTGGATATTTAAATTTGCTTTTGAAAGAGAAGGCGTACATACTGTAGAATTACTCAAAGATGAATTAGATGGTATAGTGTTGAATGGTGGAACCATAGATACTAAAAACACAGTGAATATGGAATTCACTAAACAAGACTTATTATAAAGAGTAAACAATGCCTAAAAAAACAGAACCTGAACAGAAAAAAGAACTTTATACTGAAAACGGAAATTTAGAAGCACACATTATTGCAGATATGCTCCGTATAGAAAGTATCACTACAGAGTTACGAGACTTTAAAGATGATGTTAAAGCTCGATTAAACAAATTAGAAAATTGGATTGTTGCTATTGTAGGTGTAACATTTACTACACTAGTTACATTATTGATTTCGTTGGTGTTTAAAGTATTATGAATATAGCCGAATTAGATCAAGAACCATTGTTTGAAGCCAGAATGGTGTGGCGTAAAATGGGCAACAAAGTCAAAAGAGCTGTGAGATGCACCACAGGGCGTAGAGCAGGCCGTGTTGTATCTAATGCTAAACAGTGTTCGGCTCCAATTGATCTAAAGAAAAGACTTACTTTAAAAAGAACAAAAGCAAGAATGGGTGCAAGAATCAAAAGAAAATCAGCTCGAACAAAAAGATTTAACCCAACATCTAGAAGGTTGAGATCGTTAAACCGACCAACTAATAGAAGGCCTGCGAGAAGAAGGTAATGAAAGCAAAAGATTTTAAAACATTAGAATCTCTACTTAAAGAGTACGGAATGAATCCTGGTATAAGCACACCAGTAGGCCAACAAACTTCAGGCAGTGTTGCTAAAGCAACGCAAAAATCTCCAAGCAAAGAAAAATCTCAAAGTCCAACTATGGCTAAAAATGTTAGCCCTACAACTGCAAAAATACAAAGGCAACAACAAGCAAAAGAAGAACCTTTTAATAAAATTGATGCAGGTGAACAAGAATTAGATACTGTTCTCAAAGACAAAGACGGTAATGAAGTAGGCACAGTGGTCAGCCAGGTCGGCGACAAGCCTAATGTAGATGCTGTAGTAATAAAAGATCCTAAGAATCAATTTAGACTTGTTGAGCCTGATGAAGAACTATTTGTTGATAATCCCGATTTTGTAGAAGAAGGTAAACTAGGTAAAAAGTTAAGCAAAGATAGGAAACTTTACAAACTTGGTAGAAAAATTAAAAAACTTACTCGCAAACACAAATTACGCGAGCAAGGCGAAGAACTGATTTTTGAAATCAATTTCAACAAAAAAGAAATTGCACAAGATGCATTAAACCTTCCTATTAAATGTGGTTTAGAAGCAGAAACTTCATGGGACAGTGTGTATGGCAGTGGTGGTGACGATGACGGTGATTGGCTATATGAATATAATTGGTATGATATTGAAGATTTTATCAGAGATCAGGAAGGTAGCAATGCCGCCGCAAGAGTCGAAGACAGTTACAATGAATGGATCGTGGAAAATGTCGCACCGGAATTTGAAGGTGACATCATTGATGATATGGTTAGCGACCGCGAAGAAGATGAATACTATCTCAACAAGTACATAGAAGATGAACTTAGC
>Ga0255772_10004173_pt1 | contig 13670 bp, 9 predicted proteins | sample 071ome_34_FD_179970 | JGI IMG/M metagenome (GOLD analysis project Ga0255772, IMG submission 179970) | Coastal salt marsh microbial communities from the Groves Creek Marsh, Skidaway Island, Georgia - 071411BT metaG (version 2) | ecosystem: Environmental > Aquatic > Marine > Intertidal zone > Salt...
CCGCTGATTCGTCCGCGGTTACGTTGCTATTATTGCTAGTGCTCGTCGTTGATGCTTCTTCGAACGCGCTGGTACCGTCGCCGTCGCTAAAGATGGCGCGATACTGCGTCACCACGTCGAACACGTGCACTCTGTGCACATCCGTCAACTTCTTCGCGCGATCGTACGGTGCCAACCATCTCCTCACCTCTTCGCACGCGTTTCTCACGAACACCTCTCTTCTCGCCAAAAACGCTCTTCTCAGCGCGGTTTCGCTCTCAAAATACCTCGACCTTCGCACGTGTCCCACGATCCTCAAACATTCCGGCAACTGAATCGGTTCTTGCAACCTCACCAACAACTTCTTCAACATCTTCTTATTCGCCACCCTCGCGCTTTCCCTCAAATCATCAATCACCGGCACGTCCGGTAAACTCGCTCTCAGACGTTCCGCGTACAACTCCAAATCCAACGCCTCGTCGTACGCTCCGTTCCTCCCGCACTGCTCCTGCGTCTGCGGAATCTCCAATATATCCGAAATGTCCCCGGGCACGCGATTCAACAGCTGCTGATTCACCGCTCGCGCTCGCGCCACGCTCTCCGCTCTGTTCGCAAAATCTCTGCACGATTTCTTCAGTTCCGGCAACGCGTCCGCGACGTGTTGCAAATCAACTCTCGCTTTCTCCACCCGATCGCGAACGACATCGTACGCGGAATGCGCCGCGATAAACGCGCGGTAATGTTTTATCGCGGCGTCGCGTTGCTTCTTCTCCGCGCGCGCGAGTTCTGTTTGTAATCGTTCCGGTTCCTGTTAAAGAGAGAGAGAGAGAGAGATAAAGAGTAAGGGTGATGAGAGAGATATCTGTGTCAGCGCGCGCGATTCCAACACGCGTTTCAAAGCGCGGGGACGACGATATAAATATTATTCCCGAAGAAGAAGAACGAGAGAAAAGATAACAAAAAGCGGCGCACCTTGCCGAGCCGATCGACGGAGTAGGACAGCAAGTCCGTCAAGTACTGGTCGTCTCTGGTAGTCGCGTTCTCCATTCTGTTTTATCGAGGTACGTAAAAAGAAAGAAGAGAGTTGACGAAAAATGAACGAGGTTTGAATTCAATTCTCGAGAGATACGCGGAGACTTTAAAAAAATGTGAACAACTCTTTCGCGCCGCGCGAATGTGCCGCTTTTCATCATTAAAACTTTCTCTTTATACTCATAACAACACGGTATATATCTCTCGTTCTTTAATTCTAATTCGTTTTTTACGTGTATGTCTGTGTTACGATGCTCGCGCGCGTGTGTGTATATGCATATTTTCTTTACCGCTTCTATTTGTTTTTCATTTTTACAGGATGGAAGCCCAGCGCGTCGCCGTCGCGGGAGGCGTCGCTGGTGGTGGTTGTGTTTGAGCGTCGGCGCTGTCGGTACTGCCTTTGTTGTTCGTCGTCGTGGTCGTTTTTGTCGTCGCGTTGGTGGTGGTATTTCCGAATTTCGGGAAGCTTTTTTCGCAGGAGGATTCCGGAGGAGGCGCGACTGCGTCTCTCTTCCTTTCTCTCTTTCGCCGCGGACTGCTGTTGGCGCTTTTGGATTTCTGAGAGGAGGCGCGTTCTTCGTCGCTGACCCAGACGCCTTTTAGGCACAATCTGACCGCCTCTACGGCGAGTTGGACGTCGGATTCGTCGAAAGTGACGGCCGTCGTCGCGCCTCCGTCTTCGCTGAGAACAGAACCCGGCGGCGAGATTTTCTGCTGCTTGCTCGTCGTCGTCTTCTTCTCGGCAACTTTTCTCAGCGTATCCAAACAGACGGCGCCTTTCGGGCCCCAGGAGGGTTGCAAAGGGACCGATTTGGACCGAGCGGGAGAGAAACCTTTGGAAACGTCTCGTTCGATTTCTTCTCGTTCGTAGACGAGATCGTCGTTGACGAAGGCTTCTTCCGCTCTCGCTTTCTTCGTCTTCTTCGTTCCCCACGATTTACCAGTCTTCTTTGATTTCTTCTCCTCGGACGTTGGAGTAGACGGTTTCTGCAGCGCGTCTTCGTTATCGTTGCTCGATTGCGTTTGACGAGCAGCACCTCCGCGTGCGACGTGGACCCACGCCACGGTTTCCACCATGGATGATGACGCGTTTCCTCCGTCAATGACGGCGGTAGTCTCCGATGACGATCTCGAAGGCTCGTCTTGTTCGGAAACCTTTGACGATTGGTGCTCCAAAAGCTTCGCCGAAACTGCTTTCGCCGCCACCACGTTACTGCCGGCCGGTTCCACGTTCGTCGTCGTTGTCGTCGTATTCCTCGCGGGCGTGTTTGCATCAGACGAAGAATTCGAGTTGCCGCACGCGATTTTCCAGTTCATCGACGGTACTCGAGCCGCTGGAACAATCTTTGTTTTCGTCGAATTTATCTGCGGTATCGGATTCGGCTTAGGTCGGACGTTCATCGAGGGCGTTTTTGTTCTCGTCGCTTGTGGCGCGGGGATGTGAAGGACTGACCTCGGAGCAACAGCGGACGGTGCCGATACCGCGGCGACTGGGTGCGGTACGAGCTGCGGAGGCAACGGCGGTGGTAACGGCGGTGGTGGCATGGAAGGCATGGAAGGCACCGATGGCACGAAAGTCGGAGTGCTACTTCGCGGTGGCGAGGACGGCAACGGTGGCAGCGGCGGCGGCGGTGGCGCGACGACGTTTCCGCTATGACGTTTGTGCATCATCACCGCGTTGTTCAACGTCGCGTTTTGTCGTTCAATTGCCAATCGTTGCATTTCAATGCCAAAGTTCAAGTGCGTGTGAATAGTTTCCAAACAACCCGTGATGATATCTTTCGACTCTTCAATAGGTGGCGGTATGGAAGCTGTCTTGAACGCCGCCGAGGACATGTACTTATCTAAAGGTGATAACGGCGAATTCGGCGGCATGCTTCCGTTTGAAGACGTCGTGTTACTATCCGATCCAAGCGACATCACAGACTTTGCATCGTCTCCAGAATATTCCGCAGAATCTGTCGTAGAATCGCCCGTTTCCGATCGCGGCGGAGAAACAGCCGGCGAGGACGCTTCCGAATCTGGCGGCGATATCGAACCGTCACTCGACGACATCTTTGCCGTTCTATCGTGCGCGGTTGCTATTTCCGCTCTGGCCTCAGCCGATGATAACGCTCTCGGAAGAGTGCTCGGCTTAGATGGTCCATCCCATCGTCCCCAGAACAAACCTCTTTCTCCGTGCGCGTCTTTCTCTTCCTCGTCGAGCATTAACCGAATCTTTTCCTCGTCGTCTTCTTCTTTTGAAATCTTATCTTTACTAATTGGCGACTCGTTGAGTTTATTACACGGCGACTTCAACGCCACCAAATCGTCCGCGACGGAGTGCGAGTGAAACGGCGAAGACGAACCGAGCGATGGTTTTCTATTGTGCAAAGTTTTGTTCGTTGTCTGCGGCGTAACGGGCAGTCTGACGTTTTTGAACTTCTCGTCGTTTTTGTCGTCCTCTTCGTCGTCTCCCACGCAGCTGGCGAGCTTCCCGCCTCGGTTTGCCAGGGCAACTTTGAAGAAATGTTCGAACCCTCTGCGTATATTTTCAGGTTCTGCTTCCATTTCCAACCGTTTCAATCGCTCTGCGCCTAATCGGAACGCTGCTCGAACTCTCGCGAAGTTGCCCAGCGAAACCGATCGACCCAAATTGTTCGTCTCCGAGAGCGGATCTAAGATGTGCAAGTGCTTCGCACCAATCGCGCGTCTCCGAAACGGTACTTTCTTGACGTTTCCTATGTTCAACAGAACGTTTGCATCCGGTCGCGAGTCTGGTCCGTACAGCTTCAAAATCGTGTCCATAAAGTTGTCGTTCAATGAGCTCGAGCTCAGCCGCGGATCCGGGGCTTCCGATTCTCCTTTTTCTTTTTCGCAAAACTCTTTCAAGGACATCTTGTCCAACTTCTCAACGGGAACGTCGCCAAAGATGGTCACCGCGTGCGTTTCCCACGGGAAGTTCGACACGTACTCGAAAAACACTCTCAAGACGTCGAGCGGCGTCTCGATTTCTCTCGTTTGAAATCTCCTCAAAGCGCAAATGATCAAAGTCTTCAAGGCGTACGTGGACAACAACGCGTACGGCGCGCCCAATATCCGAGACTCGTAAAACGCCCACGCTTTGACTAAAATCACCGATCGTTTGAACAAATCTTTCTTCCCGATTTTCGCGTTCACCTCGTTTAAGAACGCCAACGTGGCCAAGCCGCCGAATTGGTTGGCGCTCACGTCGACCACGATGCCGTCGACGACGCACTTCAACAAGCGCACGTCCGCGTGGATGACCACGATGTCTTTCACCTCCAAATCAGGATATTCTTCATCTCGTCGTTCAACATCGTCATCCTTCTCTATCTCGTTTTTGTTTTCTTTCGTTGTTGTTGTTGTTTCATTCTTCTTTTTATTCTCTTTCTTCTTCTTCTCCTCCCGTTCTTTCTTCGCTATAAACGCGCTCAGCCGTTCCGGCCACGTCTGCGAATCCAAAACCTCGTGATCGCCTAATATGCACATGTCGATGTCCCCGTCCGGTAAATACGTTCCAAACGGCACCGAACCAAACGAAGAAACAACGATTGGCGGTTTCACCTTCATCTTCGAAGACGAAGTCGAAGATGTCGTCGTCGTCTCGAAGCACTCGCGCACGAGCGATTCCATCTTCTTAAACACCATCCGTCTTCTCTTCTCCGATTGTTTCGAAGGCCGGAGCGACGCGATCAACTCTTCCGTCAGCGATTCTAGCATTTTGTTTGATGGTTTCTTCTCGAGCGCTGGTTTTTTCTCGCTTCTTCCATCGTTGTTTTTTTCGACGCGTAATGAGGCTTCTTCGCTTCCTCCCGTCTTCTTCTTTTCTTCTCGCGCTTCTTCTTCTTCCGATCGACGACGCATATCCATTGAAGAAGTACATGACCACGACGACGTCGTTTCTCCTCTCTCTTCTTCCTCGTTCGGGGACCAGTTGCTCCCGGCTCTCTCCACGAAAGACGGGAGTCTTCTGCCTATCATTGTTGTTATTCGCGTCGTCGTCGGAGAGTTTATTTACGATGCTGCGCGTTGGTAAGAGACACCTCTTCTTTCCGCTCCCAGCCGGCACTCTCGCCTCTCTTCTCTCTTATCTGACAAAATGGAAAAAAAAAAATGGAATTTAACTCTCTCTCTCTCTCTTTCGCAAAAACACCACGAACAACAGAGAGAGCCTGTATACCGCTCCTTCTCTCTTCTCTCTCTCTCTCTCTTCCCTTTTCTGGCGCCCTGCGTCGTCCCTTCTTTTTTTTTCTCTGGAGGAGAGAGGTTTCGTGTCTCGCAAAGTTTATTATCACGAGACAAGAGACGAGTTGTTTAACAACGTGATGGAAAAAAGTTTATTTAGCAGCAGCAAAAAACAGTATTGCGATATAGATACAGTCAGTGGGTGTATCTTTTTCTCGTTTATTACGTACTTTTTTGCGCCTTCGTGTGTTGTACTTTATGGTAGTCTTCTTGGTTGGGTTTTCAAAAAATCTCTCTCTCTCTCTTTGCTTTTCTTTGAGACGAGAAGAGATTTTCTCTCTCTCTCTCTCTCAAAGAAGAAGTCTCTCGAGTGACTTTTGTCGCAGAGAAAAAATAAGAGGTTTAGGGTTTTTGATGTCCTTAAATTTAGGGTTTTGGAAAATTTAGGGTTTTTAGGACGCGGGGGCTGGCTTTCTGTACGCTCTCGAGTGCATCATCATCATCATCATCTTCACATTATTATAACGCGCGCGCGAGAGTTTACGCAATAATAATAATAAAAATGAACACCGCCCCAACCGCGTTATATCAAAACGCTCCCTCCTCCTCCTCGAGAACGGTGTATTCCGCCGACGACATGGAAAACGCGACGCTTTTGCAAAAGAATTTAGAGTCTTCTTCGTCGAAGAAGAATTCGTCGATGTCGCTCAAGAACGTCGCGTACGGTCTCGGCATCGTCGCGTTGGCGTGCTCCGGGTCGTTCGTCGCCGGGAGATCCGCCGCGCGGTATAAGTTATCTTCTTCCTCTGCTGGTAGTGGTGGTAGTTCGACGCAGCTCGGCGCCGTCGCGCGATTAGGTTCATCCTCCTCCGCGACTTCGAAGAAGCATTCCACCGCGCACTTGGCCGCGGGGAAGAAAGCGGCCAAAAAAGCCGCCTCCTCCTCCGAGGAAGAAGAAGACGCCCCGGCGGACCCGGAATCCATGACCAAGGAAGAGATGGCCGAGGAAATCAAGCAATTGAGAGGGTACATGACCTCTTTGGTCGATGAAGACGAGGTACGGATTTTGCGATGAACAACAATCGATTAGAGCGCCGCGCGCGGTTTTTTTTTTTTCTCTGATTTAGAATAGATCGCAAAGCGCGGTCTCTCTCTCTCTCTTGTGTGTGTGTACACGCACGCGCGCGACGTGTGTGCTTCTCTCTTTTACTCACCGCAAACATCTCTCTCTCTCTCTCTTTATTCATTCTATTCTCTCTCTTCTACAGAAGAAGTCCTCCAAGAAGGAGAAATCCTCCAAGAAGGAGAAGTCCTCCTCGGAAGAGGAAGAAGAAGAGCCCGCGGAAGAGGAAGAAGAGTCCGCCGAGGTCGAGGAGACTTCCGAGGAAGACTTGGAGTCCTCGAGAGAGCACGCGAGACAAGTCGCGGCGCAAATGGCCGAGTCAAAGCTTAAAAATCTTTCCGAAGAAGCCGCGGAAGAGGAAGACGAAAAGAAGTCTTCCAAGAAGAAGTCTTCCAAGAAGAAGTCTTCCAAGAAGGAGGAAGAAGAAAAGACGGAGGAAGAAACTCCGGAAGAAGAAGAAAATTCGGAAGAGCCGACGTCTGATGAGATCGTTCCGGAAGAGAAGTCCAAGAAGCATCATTCTAAGAAGAGTGATGATGATGGTGCCGTCTCCACGGACCCGATTGCCGTGGCGTTCGCGGATGCAATCTCTAAATCGTTCGAGAGCAAGAAGCATGAAAAGCACGACGCCGTCGAGGAAGAGAAGACATCCGAAGATGAAGACGAAGCCGTCGAGGAAGAGAAATCTGAAGACGAGGACGACGCCGTCGAGGAAGAGAAATCTGAAGACGAGGACGAAGCCGTCGAGGAAGAGAAATCCGAAGACGAGGACGAAGCCGTCGAGGAAGAGAAGACATCCGAAGATGAAGACGAAGCCGTCGAAGAAGAGAAGCCGGAAGAGGAGGATGAAACCGCTGCGGTCGGTAAAAAGGAAAAGAAGTCCAAGAAGTCAAAGAAGGAAGAAGAACAACCGGCGGCGGAAGTTGATCCGATCAAGGACGCGCAAGACAAGATTGCCGCGGCGGAACAAGCCAAGGTTGACTTGAAAGCGACGGAGTTGGAAATGAAGGCGAAGGAGGCGCAAAAGAAGGAAGCGGCCAAGGCGTACAACCACGCTTTGGAAGACGTGAAAAAGGCGGAAGCGGCGGAAGAAAAAGCGGCTGCGGCGCACAAGAAGGTTCTCGAGAACCCGAGACACACCCAAGCCGCGGTCAAGGCGTTGATGCAAGTCATGTCTGAAACCAGAGCGGCGGCGGACCAAGCGAGAGCGACGTCTTTGGAATTGTTGCAAAAGAGAGATTCCATCGAGGCGGACTGGCACAACAGCTGGAACGAGCATGAGCGTTTGATCGTGTACTCGGCCGCGTTGCAAGAGATTGCGAAGAACGCCATGAGGGATAACTTGGGTGAGTTTGTGCAATCGAGTTACAGACGATAATATTCTTTCAATTTGAAGAAAGAATATTGATACAAAATAACCGATTAGCAACAAAACGAACGCAAGAACTAAACCGATACGAACTTTTACTGATTACACTACTATTTATTCAAGTTTACAAATGAAGAAGGAGAGAGGTGATAAGAATAACGAAAGACACACGGGAACAGAGTGACACTTGTAATTTTTATTTATCTACTATCAAAACGTGTGCAAATAAATGTTCTTTCGATGTACATAATCTCTGCTCTACTACTACCTACTGTTATTACTGTAACTATACATCTACATCTAAACGCGTCTACTGATCTATTTTTTATTCGCTTTCATGCCGGCTCTTTTGGCATCTAAGATCTTCTCTACGTTTCTGTCCACGGTTAAACGCGTGCCTCGAAAGCCTCCTTTTTTCTCTCCGCCTCCTTCTTCGCCTTCTGCCCCTCTGTTTGCTTGCTCTTCCAGCTCTTTTTGCTTCATCCGTGCTTCTTGCGCGTTTCGTAAGCGCACGTCCTCGGTATTCACGAACGTCGTATCTTCGTTGCTCAAGTGCGTCCACTTTGACCTTCCCGCTTTGCCAAACTGGCCGTGTCTCAACCTCATCGCCTCCGGGACGGTTGAGCGATCCACGCCCTTCTCCGCGTTCGTGGCCTCGTTGAAATCGCGCTTGAAGATCTCCGCTTTTTCTGTCGTCGCAAACTCGTCGTCTCCGGCTTCTTGGAAGAATGCGCCTTTGTGGTAATACTTTTGCATGAACCGCATCTTCGATTTCTCTTTTCCATGCTCTTTCGCGTCTTTCAACGCTTTCAGTTTCGTCGCGTGTAACTCTCTTTCCTCCTCGGTCATATTTCTCAATCGTTCGCGTTCTTCCTCTTCTTCCATTTCTATGCGCTGCTTACACCTATCTCGCACGATTCGTTTGAACTCTCGCATCTTCCACTGCTCGTAATTCTTCCTCGCCTCTTCCTCGTCCTCCTCGTCCGAATCCGTGTTCACTTCCTCGCCGAGATAGTCCTTCTCCGCAACCTCTCTCTGGTACTCCAACGTAATTTCTCGTTGCACGGCTTCTTTCGCGTTCTGCTTCTTAATCATCTTTTCCTCTTCTAACTCGTCCTCGTCTTTCTCCGCTTCATTTCTCGCCGCGAGTTCCGCCTTCGCGTTCGCCTCCCGCTTCGCTTTCGAGACAAACACCGGCTTGAAGAGTTTCGGACCGCTGTCGCTCGACGACGAACTTTCATCCTCGTCGCTGTCCTCGTCCGTGTCGGTTTCGTATTCCGAGCTGCTACTACTGCTCGCGCTCTCTTCTTTTACGCGCAGACTCGCGTTTTTCACCTTCGCCTCCACTTCCTCCACTCCCGGCTGAGTAGGACGAGAAGCCTCCTCGGGCGCAGCAGCCGTCGTCAAAAGAGCTGATTTTTGCTTCAACAATTTCTCCTTCAAAAGCGCTCGCTTCCTGTCTCTCGCGTCTTCGTCTTCGCTCTCCGACGATTCGGACTCTTCTCTCTCGGCTTCGCTCGAACTGCTCGAGCTGCTCGAGGAAGATTCTCTCTCTCGTTCATCTCTCTGTTTCTCCTTCTTCTTCGTCGCATTAAAGTCGATTTCCAATTTCTTTTCCTCTTCGTCTTCACCTCCCGAAGAAGAAGAAGAAGAAGAAGAATCGTCTTCTCCTCCTTTGGCCCACTCTGGCGCGACGCCGGCGCGATACCGCGTAATTTTCGCCCTCCTCCCGTTGTTGTTGTTGCTGCGACCACCACCAGACGATGCTTTCACCATCACGGAGCGATCGACGGCGTTCCGCTCCGCCCAGGCTGGGTTGTTCGTGCCTTTTTTACCTCCGCTGCTCGGACGCATGTTGATGTCGATTTTTTTTGGGGAAGAAAACTGAATAAAAAAAACGCATTTTTGTACTCATACTTCACTTTATCGCTCCTCCAGCGATTGATACGCAAAAACACCCGGCGTCAACCATGGAAGCGGACGCAGAAACGACGGTTTCGAAGGAACCCGAAGAAGACGTGATCGAACATTTGCTCTCGGGATACAAGCGGTTCCGGAGGGAAAATCACACGAAATTGGATTCCAAGCTGAAAAAGTTGAGCCAGGAAGGGCAGAATTGCAAAGTTTTGTGCGTGTCGGTGAGTTCTATCGTTTACTATTCTCTCTGTGTTAGTATCGCTCGCTGACCTTCGTTGCGTTCTCTTTCTTTTTCTGCATCAGTGTTGCGACAGCAGGTACGACCCGACGCTCGTTTTTAACGCGGACCCCGGGGAGATTTTCACGATTCGAAACGTCGCGAACGTGGTGCCACCGTTCGTGAAGAACGAGGATAAAAAAGCGGAGACGGCGCACCACGGGACGTGCGCGGCGATCGAATACGCGGTGAAATCGCTGAAAGTAGAAGCGATTGTTGTTTTAGGGCACGCGCAGTGCGGTGGGTGCGCGCACGCGTTGAGTTTGTTTTCGCCTCCGGCGGCGGCGACGACGACGACATCGAACGAAGAAGAAGAGAAGAACAACAACAACAGCAGCGACGATGGTAGCGGGTACGTGGACGCGTGGTGCGGGTTAATCAAAGAGAGCGTGAAACATGTCTGCGCCGAGTACGACAAAGACGAGCGATTGAGACAGTTAGAACACGAAAACGTCCGACGAAGCGTGGAGAACGTGAAAACGTTCCCGTTCGTGCAAGAAAGAATAGCGAAGGGCGAATTGAAAGTCAGAGGTGGATTCTTTACCATTTTTAGCGGCGGGTTGAGCATGATGGACGAGGAGACGAAAGCGTTCAAACGCGTCAAAGATATCGAGTTGAGCGAAGAGAAAGCACCACCACCGGCCGCTGATGCGGCGGCGGGCGTGGCAGCCGACGCCGCACCGGCGGGTAAAGAAGAAGCAAACCCGGCGGATCCTCCGCAAAGCGCCGGTACAAACAAGAGGCAAAAGAGAAAATAGACGAAATGCAACGAAAGAGAAAGAGAGAGCGTGCGTAGCAAAACAATAGGAACCAAGAAAAGAGAGAAAGAGAACGCATCTCCGGTGTACATATAGACAGAATGTGAACATTTATTTATTGAAAAACAAGACACACACACAAACGAAAACTCTCTCTCTCTCTCTCTCTCTCTCTCTTTACCGCCACAAAAAAAGAGCGACACATAAAACACCAACTTTCCGCTCGCGCGCGAACGAGAAGAACGCAATAATGGCACCGTCTCAAGCGGCACACGCTTCGCTTGGCGTTTTAAACGCAAACGCGCTTTTGAATCGACACAAAACCGCAGCTAAAGTTGGAAAACGCACATTACCGTTACGGCGAGCCGCCAGTGGAGATGACGACAACAACGCTTCAAAGAACGACAACGATGAAGACATACAAAACGCAAACGTTCCTCTCTGGGCACAAAATCAAAAGATCAACTCCCCGGCGTTGACCAACATATCTTTCGCTTTGGTCAATCCGCAAGGCCCGATGAACGTGGGTAGTTGCGCGAGGGTGATGCAAAATTTCGGCATCTACGACTTGAAAATCGTGCAAGGGAGCTCGTTCGTGTTTCGCGGATCGGAAGACGAGGAAAAGCAGTACGAGAAGAAAGACGAGGCGAGCGAAACGGAAGGAACTTTGCCAGATTTGAACTCGACGTTGACAAAAGACGCGAAGAAAACGATGAGCGGTGAGGCCTATCGATTCGCGTGCGCTGCGGATTGGATGTTGCAGAGAGCTTCAGACGAGGAGTGGTATCCGGACGTGAAGGCGGCGACGGCGGATCGGAGCGTCGTGTTCGCGACGACCGCGAGAAATCGAGACGGGTCGCAACCGATGTTGGATTCGAGAGAAGCGTGTCGAATAGCCGCTAAACTGGCTTTGGATGGGGAGAAAGTCTCGTTTCTATTCGGGAACGAGAGGGTTGGATTAACCAACGAGGAGTTGAGAACGGCGCAATACTTAGTCGCGATACCGACAGCGGGAGTCGGCGAAGTGTGCGGAAAGAGCTTGAAATACACCGGAAGTTCCGGCCCTACAAGTTTGAACTTGTCGCATGCGGTGGGAGTGCTCGCGTACGAAGCGTTCGTGGAGACGACTTTGGAAGAAGACAGAAGGAAAAACGGGAACGGATCGTCGACATCGAGCGGAAATAGTAGTAATAATAGTAACAACAATAGTAGTGATAGCGGAGAAAACACGGCGTCTTTGAGAAAGCAAACCAACGCGGGTAAAACAGAAACGGATAAACTGATGAGTTCGGGAGAGAAGCAGCAGTTAACGCAGGCGTTGTTTAGCGCCAGACGATCGTTGGATGTTTGTCCCTCGACAGCTACCAACGACGACGGTACGGAAGACGAGGAATCGACAGATTTACAATCTCGCGAATTCAAAGCGATTGAACGCGTATTATCGAACCCGAATTTGCGCGGTCGAGACGCAGCCGTCTTATTTCAAGTCGCTCGAAGGATATTAGCGGTGATGGAAAACAACGACGAATCTCCGCTAGAGAAAGTCATCGTGGACGAGCTCAAGAAGGTGAAAAAATCAGACGCGCCAATCAAAGAAGCTCGGAACGCTTTGAGAGATAGGTTTAACATCTCCTTGACGAATCGTGAAATTCTCGAAGCGCAAAAGAAGACACGCGCGGGTGATTAATAACGAAATGGTGAAACTGCGTCATATACTGAAGCAAAAATCAACTCCCCTAGAACAATAACAATTAAAACACATGAACGCATTAAATTAAAAAGCATCGTCTGCACGCCGGCAAATACTTATCCGCGCCACCAACTAACTCCTGTCCATCCCCGACGTCCACGATTCTCTTACTAAACAACGCCGGTCGTCCACACTTACACTTGGCGGTTAATTTCGTCACCGAATCGCACAGCGGCAGCGTCTCTTGCACCTCCCCGAATGTTTCTCTTTTAAAATCTCCGTTCAATCCGGCGACTAAAACAATCTTGTTGTGCTTGTCCGCGGCGACGCGACAAAACTCGTACAAATTCGTCAAAAACTGCGCCTCGTCTACCGCGACCACGTTGCACTCGTTCCATTTTTCCACCCCAACTGTTTCCACCACCACCGCCAACTCCAACGATTTCACCGGGAAACACTCCCGTCCTCTTCCGTCGTGCGTGACTACTTTATCCTTCGCGTACCTCGTATCTTTGTCCGATTTCAAAAGCAAAACGTTCGCGTTCACCGACTCTTCCAACTGTTTCACTCGTTCTAACAAGCGCGTCGTTTTCCCCGCGAACATCGGGCCTAAAATTAAATGGACCGAGCCGACGCCTTTCTGCGCTTCGGTTTCGTCGTCGTTTTCGCGAATATTTTGTTTTTGTTGTTGTTCTCTTCCCACGTCCGAGCTGTTGTTGTTCACAGAAGAAGAAGAAGAAGAAGAAGTCGCTAAGTTCTCCTCGTCAAACACCGCCTGCGACGCGAAACATCGCGAAGAAGAAGATTCAAATCTCCGTCGTCTGACGACGACATCGCGAGCCGTCGTCGTCGTGAACGTCTTCCGCGCTGCTCGCATCGTTTTGTTGTTCGCGGTAGTCGCGTTGCGATTGGAAATCATCATCGCGGAAGATGAAGAAGAAGAAGAAGTTGACATCCATCGCTTTCCGTGCGCTCCTCCTCCAAAGGTGGAAGAAGAAGGATTCATCTTTGTCGCGATGCCAGACGTGAATAAAGAAGCAGAAGAAGAGAGCATCGTCGTCATCGTTCGCCTCTCGAGCATCGATTATATTATTCGAGAGTGCTCTCGTCGCAAAGCGCGCGCCGTTTTTGTACGCGTTTCATTTTTCAAAAAATGGCGGGACGGAATTCGGATTTGTAAAACCCTAAATAACACAAAATGCGCTGTAGCTCTCTCGACGGGCGCGTTGCGACCCACCTAGCGCGACACTTTTTTTTCGCGTCGGAACGAAAGAAGTAGTACACACGCAGACGGACGTTTTTGGTTTGCGCCTGACTCTCTCTCTGTCTGTCTGTGT
>Ga0255772_10004176_pt1 | contig 13666 bp, 13 predicted proteins | sample 071ome_34_FD_179970 | JGI IMG/M metagenome (GOLD analysis project Ga0255772, IMG submission 179970) | Coastal salt marsh microbial communities from the Groves Creek Marsh, Skidaway Island, Georgia - 071411BT metaG (version 2) | ecosystem: Environmental > Aquatic > Marine > Intertidal zone >...
GTATCACCAACTTTTTGATACTTATAGGCCTCAACCATAATGTCTGAAATCTCTTGTTCGCTCATAAAGTGCAGTATTAGTCTTTCAGAAATTTTTTAGCTTTTGAGGTGTCGATTTTCTTTGAATTTTTATTGGCTTTACTAAAGGATCGAATAAAAACCAAAACTCCAATCATGAGAAAAACCACAGGGGCAAAATATAGGATGTAGTTTTTCAAATCAAGACGTGGCTTAAAATCGACAAATTCACCATATCTTTCCACCATAAATCCCTTAATTTCTTGATCACTTTGACTATTTAGAATCATTTTTTTAACTTGATCTCTAAGTGTTTTAGATAAATCAGCATTTGAGCCCCCAATACTTTGACCTTGGCAGACTGGACATCTGATTTCATCAATTAACTGTCTGTATCTTTTTTCTTGCTCATCACTCACAAAATCATTAGCAATTGATGCAATTGGAATAATTAAAGTAAAGGTAATCACTAACCTTATAAAATACTTCATAAATTTCAAAAATTAATCTTTCGCATATTTTAACTGATGGCAGAAATCACTCTTGATGATATTTCATTAAGCTTCTCTGAGAAACCCTTATTAGATGGAGTTAATGCTAGTATTTTCAACGGAGACAAAATTGCCCTAATTGGAAGAAATGGTGAGGGAAAATCAACCTTAATAAAAGTTCTTGCTGGAATTATCAAACCTGACGATGGAGAAATCCGTCAAAAAACTGGTCTAACTATTGGCTATCTTGAGCAAACACTTCCAGCTGATAATAACAAAACAGTTTACGAGATTGTCTCTTCTGGATTAGGAGATGTTGGCAAACTGATTTTAAATTATCAAAATGCACTAAATACTGAAGACCATGACAAGGCAGGTATTATTCAACATCAGATTGATGAGTTAAACGCCTGGTCAACTTTTCACGAAATTCATACTCTTCTGGATAAGTTTGAATTAGATCCTAAACTAAAAGTATCAGAACTTTCTGGTGGCTGGAAAAGAAGATTGATGCTCTCAAAAGCTCTAATCAGCAATCCAGATGTGCTATTGCTGGATGAGCCAACGAACCACATGGATATCAATTCCATTATTTATCTTGAGAATTATTTAAAAAATTTCACAGGAATCTTAATTCTAATTAGCCATGATAGATCCTTTGTAAATGCAATTGTAAACCGTGTTTTTGATCTTGATAGAGGGCTTTTGACTACATTTGAATGTGGATTCAAAGACTATTTAGTAAGAAAAGATAACCTGCTTAACTCTGAGAATATTGCTAATCAAAAATTCGAAAAAAAATTAGCCCAGGAAGAAATCTGGATAAGGCAAGGTATCAAGGCTAGACGTACTCGTAATGAAGGTAGAGTTAGAGCACTTAAGGAAATGCGTAAACAGTTTATCAATAAGAGAAATAAGCAAGGTACGGTTAAAATTCAAGACATCAATGAAGACGTTAAAAGAAACTCTAAATTAGTCTTTGAGCTTAAGAATATCTCCTATAGTTTTAATAATCAAGACATAATAAAAGACTTTTCTCAAATCATCCTAAAAGGAGAAAAGATAGGGATTATTGGTGGAAATGGTGTCGGAAAAACGACTCTTATTAAGCTATTATTAGACCAATTAGTTCCTACTAAAGGCTCTATTAGACGTTCTAAAAATATTGAATTAGCCTATTTCGATCAAATTAATGAATCTTTCAATCCTGATATAAAAGCAATGGATTTTGTATCAGGAGGTAAAGAATATATTGATATTGGAGGAAAGAATAAACATATCATTGGGTATCTAAGACAGTTCCTTTTTACTGGAAAACAGGCTATGTCACCAATAAAAATGTTTTCAGGTGGAGAAAAAAATCGGTTACTCCTTGCAAAAATCTTATCAAAACCAGCAAATCTTATCATTCTTGATGAGCCAACAAACGATTTAGATGTGGAGACATTGGAGTTACTCGAGGAAATGTTAGTGGAATACAAAGGAACTCTAATTGTGATATCTCATGATAGAACTTTTCTAAATAATGTTGTAAGCTCTACAATTGTGATGAATGGCAATGCTGAAATTAAACATTATGCTGGAGGTTATGATGATTATCTACAATCAACTAATAAAGCAAAAAAACAATCTCATACAATAATAAAAGCATCCCCTCTAGAGAAAAAAGTTGATGATATTTTATCTCGTGATGAGAGAAAAGAACTTGGCAGACTTCCAAAATTGATTGAGAAAAAAGAAATTGAAATTGGGCAATTGCAATTGAAATTATCTGATGCTAATGCATATAAGGATAAGATGTTCAAGAAAAACATCGAGGAACTTTCCGTATTGGAAGATGAATTAAATTTTTTATATGATAGGTGGTCTGAACTTGAAAAAAGAAACTAGTCGTATTTTGGTAGTCGATCTTGATCACACTTTGATAGATACTGATCTATTATTCGAATCTTCTAAGGGTGTCTTAATCCATAATCCTTTATTAATTTTTATTTATCCTCTGTGGTTCATTAAAGGTAAAGGATTTCTCAAAGATCAACTAAAAAAAAGATTTGAAATTGACCCTAAATCCCTCCCATACAGGCAAGTTATTCTCGATTATATCCATATGAGGAAATCTCTAGGTCATAGAGTTATTCTTGCAACTGCATCTCATCAGTATTATGCGAAAAAAGTAGCCACTCACCTAGGTATCTTTGATGAAGTTTTAGCAAGTGATAGATCATTTAACTTGTCCTCTCACAATAAAGCATCAGTGCTTATTAAAAAATATGGAAATGGGAATTTTGATTACATCGGTGATCATATGAGAGATATGCCAGTATGGGAAGCCTCTCATTTGTCAATAATTACCAACCCCTCTAGAAGAGTAATAAAAAAAACAAGCCAACTAAATAGGTTGATTCTAGATTAGTTTGGCTCTACTATGAAGGACAAAGTTCCAAGAACAATGTAACTTAAACTTGTTATTACAAGAGTAATTGCGACAATTTTCGCAAGTGTGTAATTTCTACCTAATATTCTATTATTTATGAACCAAATAACGAAACCTAGCAAAACAGCAATAATTAAAATTCTTAAAAACATTACTTTAAATTCTCTTTGATCCTCAGGGCTAAATTTTCATTAATGCCCTTAACATTTGTTAACTGCTCTAATGATGCATTTTTTATTTCTCGAATACCTCCAAAATAATTAAGTAAATTGGCTCTTTTTGATTTACCAATTCCCTCAATATTTTCTAAATCAGATTTCTCAATTTTTTTTGCTCTTCTTTTTTTATGTGCTGCAATTGCAAAACGATGGGACTCATCTCTAATCCGATTTATCAACATTAAAACTGGATCTGTTCTTGGAAGTTTTACTTTTTGCACTACGTCATTTTCATAATTAATCAAAGTCTCTAATCCAGCTTTTCTCTTATCACCCTTAGCTATTCCAATCAATCTGGTCGATTCGATTTTCAATTCATTAAAAACTTTTTTTGCAATATTTAACTGCCCCAGACCCCCATCGATAAATATCAAACTTGGGAGCTTAATACCTTCACTAAGAAGTCTTCTATACCTTCTACTAATTGCCTGTTCCATAGCTCCATAATCATCACCTGGAGTTACCCCTTCAATATTAAATTTTCTATATTCAGATTTTTTTGCCATACCGTGCTTGAAAACAACACAAGAAGCAACTGTATATTCTCCTTTAATATGTGAAATGTCAAAGCATTCAATGTGTTCTGGAATTTCATCTAAATTAAAAATATTTTTAAGAGTCATTAGATTTTTGAAGCTGTGTTTTTTATTACTAAGTTTTTGACTAAGGTTTTCTTGGGCAGTTAATATAGCAACATTCATTAATCTCTTTTTGTCTTTACTTAATGAGGTAACAATTTTTGTTTTAAGGGCATTAGATATGATACTTTTTTCTTTGATTAATTTATTTACAACAATAGTTTTGGGAACAACTTTTCCTAAATAAAACTGAGGTAAAAAAGCACTTAAAACAGATTCTTCATTGTAATTTTTAGAATTTTTTGGATAAAAACACCTTTGACCTATCTGTTTGCCATTTCGTACAAATAAGATTTCAATAGCAAAAGCATTCTCCTTTGAAACTATAGCGACAATATCCATGTCATTTTGGGTTTGAGCAGTATGTTGCTCTTGAACTATTCTCAAGCCGATTAATTGGTCTCTGTATTTTGCTGCTGCTTCATAATTTTGACTTTTAGATGCAGATTGCATTTTTGTTGAAATACTTTCAAGAACGGATATCCCTTTGCCTGATAAAAATCTTTCCATTTGTTCAACATCATTTGTATAGTCATCATCATCAATTTTGCCAACGCATGGTGCCGAACAAAGACCAATCTGATACTCTAGACAAGGCCTTGATCTATTTTTATAAAATGTGTTAGTGCATTGTCTAACTTTGAATATTTTTTTCATCAGCGATAAAGACTCTCTGACTACATAGGGAGAGATATAAGGTCCAAAAAACTTAAAATCAGCATTTTTATTACCTCTGTAAAAACCAACCCTTGGATGTTTATCTTTACTTATAAAAATGTATGGATAAGATTTAGAGTCTTTTAACAGTACGTTATATCTTGGTTTATATTGTTTAATAAGGTCATTTTCTAAAATTAATGCTTGTGTTTCAGAAGCAGTGACAATTGTCTCAAAGCTCCTAATATTCGCAATTAAGGCTTTTGTTTTTCCCTCATGCGAAGTTCTTTGAAAATATTGAGAAACCCTATTTTTGAGATTCTTAGCTTTTCCAACATAAATGACTTTTTTGGAAGAATCTCTCATTAAATAAACTCCAGGTTGAGTAGTTATTTTTTTAACGCATTCTCTTAAGTCACTCATTGCAAGACTGTAAAATATAAATTTTTTTAATAAAACTTGAAATGTCTAGATTTCTATTCACTTTAATATACTTATTTTTACTATTATCTTCATCCCTATCTTATGCTCTTGCAGGTAATGATAATCAGCCAAAAAATGAAAATATATCTGACATTATCGACCCTCCTGGTTCTGCAGCACTAAATATTCTAATCAGTTCATTATCATCGCTCAAAGAACTTAAAAAACAAAATAAAGGATCAATTGAAAATATCGAAACATTAATTCGACTTAAACTACTTCCAAATTTGGACGTTTCATATTCGACCCAAAAAGCATTGGGCGACCATTACGATGGTCTTACTAATTCAGAAAAACAACTTTTTGAGACATATATTGTTGAATCACTGATAAATGATTATGTTGGAGTTTTGGGAGCTTCTAAAGATTTGGAATCAATTAAATTTTCTATTGGAGAGAATATACTTCGTAAAGAAAACCGTGCAAGCGTTCCACTCATAATAACTTTATCCGATAAAAATCAACCGATAAATGTTTCAATTAATTTAATTAAAACCAATTCTTGGAAAATCTATGATATCAATTTCCAGGGCGTAAGTTTGATTAAGAATTATCAGGCTCAATTTAGCTCTTTGATTAATAGAAAAGGAAAAGAATTTCTCATTGATATTATTACCAAAAAGGTTTTAGAAATTAAAAAATAATGTACAAACTTCAAATTATTGGAGGTTCAAAACTTAATGGTGAAGTTAGAATTTCAGGCTCAAAGAATTCTTCACTTCCCATCCTTTTTGCCTCTATATTAGCTTCAGATGAACTGATTCTCAAAAACACACCTCACTTGAGTGATATATCTACTACTTTAAGACTCTTAATGGATATGGGTTCTAACTTCATACTTGACTCTGATAATTCCATAATCATAAATTCTTCATCACTGACAAATTTAGAAGCTAAGTATGATCTCGTTAAAACAATGAGAGCATCTATTCTTGCCCTAGGCCCTACATTAGCCAAATACGGCAAAGCCAAAGTGTCCTTACCTGGTGGATGTGCTATTGGAAGCCGTCCAGTTAACCTCCATCTCAAGGCTTTAGAGGATCTTGGTGCAAAAATTACTGTTAGGTCAGGATATATTTATGCAGAGGCAAAAAAACTTATTGGTTCAAAAATATATTTTGACCAGAAATCAGTGACAGCCACTGAAAATATTCTTATGGCTGCAACTTTAGCTAAGGGTAATACTACCATCTACAATGCAGCGCAAGAACCTGAGGTTTCTGATCTTATTAATTGTTTGAATTTAATGGGTGCAAAAATTTCTGGTTTTGGCACTTCAACTTTGGAAATTGAAGGAGTAGAAGAACTAACTGGAGTTAATTACTCTGTCTGTCCAGATAGGATAGAGGCTGGGACCTACCTTATAGCTGGAGCAATTACTTGTGGGAAAGTTACAGTCAAAAATGTTAAACCAGAATCAATGAGAAGTACTATTGGCAAATTAATTGAAACTGGAGCTCATATTTTCTCTACGTCTGATTCCATAACTCTTGATATGAAAGGTGAAAGACCAAATGCAGTTGATATAAAAACTGGTGCATACCCTAACTTTCCAACGGATATGCAGGCCCAATTTACAGCACTTAACTCTGTAGCTAAAGGAAGCTCAATGATAACTGAAACTATTTTTGAAAATAGATTTATGCATATTCCAGAATTAATAAGAATGGGTGCAGATCTAAATCTTGATGGTCACACTGTTTTTTGCAAAGGGGTAAAATCCTTGAATGGCGCTAATTTAATGGCTACTGACTTGAGAGCATCTGCATCTCTTGTTCTTGCTGGTCTTGCTGCAGAAGGAAAGTCTATAATTGATAGAGTTTATCACTTAGATAGAGGTTATGAAACTATTGAAGAAAAATTAAAGACACTTGGTGCAAATATAGAGAGAATTCAATAAAATTATGTTAACTATTGCATTGTCGAAAGGACGAATACTAAAAGAAACACTCCCCCTTTTTTCTAATATTGGCATTGAAGTTTCTGATGAGGAGCTAAAATCAAGAAAATTAATTCTTGATACAAATGTTGCAAATGTAAAAGTTATTGTTCTTAGAGCTACAGATGTTCCTGTCTTTGTTCAACATGGTGTTGCTGATATAGGTGTATCGGGAAAAGATGTCATTGAAGAAAAAGGCTACATAGGCATATATGAACTCCTCGATTTGCAGATATCTAAATGCAAAATGATGGTTGCAGCTAAATCTGCTTCTAACATTAATAAAAATCTGCTTAAAGTTGCGACCAAATACCCTAATACAGCCAAAAATTACTTCAATAAAATAAATAGACAAATAGAAATAATTAAACTATACGGCGCTATGGAGTTGGCCCCAGTTGTTGGTCTCTCTGATTGTATTGTGGATCTCGTTGATACTGGTAATACATTAAAAGCCAACGGACTCAAGGCCTTTGATGAGATTAGTTCAATATCCTCAAGACTAATTGTTAATATTTCGTCATATAAGTCAAAAAATATAGAAATTAAAAAGATAGTCGAATCTTTAGAAAAAAATCTATGATTTCAAAACTAAATACTCAAGATAACAACTTTTCAATTAATCTAAAAAAACTACTAGCATGGGAAAGTGTTGCTAATTCTGATGTTAATCAAACTGTTTATGAAATTATTGAGAATATTAAGCAAAATGGAGATAGCTCACTTCTCCAGTACACCAATAAATTTGATTCACTTAATATAGTTAATTCTGAAGATCTGAAGCTAGATAAGAAAGATTTGAAAAAAGCTTATGAAGGCCTTACACCAGATCAAAGAAGTGCTCTTGATTCTGCAGCAAAGCGAGTTAAAGATTACCACCTAAAGCAAGTCCAGGAAACTTGGACTTATCAGGATGATTTTGATAATACTCTAGGTCAAAAGATCACGCCACTTGATAGTGTGGGATTATATGTCCCTGGTGGTAAAGCAGCTTATCCTTCTTCTGTCTTAATGAATGCCATACCTGCCAAAGTTGCTGGTGTGGAAAACCTGATTATGGTTGTACCAACACCTCATGGTGTTGTTAATAATCTCGTATTAGCTGCTGCATACATTTCAGATGTTGATCAAGTCTTTACTATTGGTGGTGCTCAAGCAGTTGCAGCTCTTGCATATGGAACTGAAACAGTACCTAATGTTGATAAAATTGTAGGTCCTGGAAATATTTATGTTGCTGCTGCAAAAAGAGCAGTCTTTGGAAAAGTAGGCATAGATATGATCGCAGGCCCAAGTGAGATACTCATTATTTGTGATGGAAAAACCGACCCTAATTGGATTGCTATGGATTTGTTTTCTCAGGCAGAGCATGATGAAGACGCTCAATCCATCCTTTTGTGCCCAGATGAATCTTTTATAGAAAAGGTAATTGAAAGTATTTCCAGACTTCTACCCACTATGAAACGAAGGGATATCATTGCAAAAGCTTTAAAAGATCGTGGAGCAATTATCAAGACACAATCTTTGGATGAAGCGGTTGATTTAATCAATCAGATTGCCCCTGAGCATCTTGAAGTTTCAACAGAAAATCCTATGTCTTTGCTACCTAAAATTAAACATGCTGGTGCAATTTTCTTAGGCAAAAATACGTGTGAGTCTTTGGGTGATTATTGTGCTGGTCCAAATCATGTTTTACCTACCTCGGGTACAGCAAGGTATTCTTCCCCATTAGGAGTGTATGATTTTCAAAAGAAATCTTCAATTATTATGGCATCTGACCAAGGCTCAACGGAACTGGGGAAAATTGCCTCTATTTTAGCTGATGAGGAAGGACTGCAAGCTCACGCCGAATCAGCAAGATATAGAATAGACTAGGTTAAAAAGGAAATTTTTTTCCGCCAAAACCTGGAAGTTTAAGCTTAGAAATATCAGGCATTCCCTCTGAGGAGTTACCACCTGCTTGCATCTCTTGCATTTTTGCCATCATTTTTTTCATCTTGCTCCCCCCCATCTTCTTCATTTGTTTTTGCATTTTTTCAAATTGTTTTAATAACTTATTAACATCTTGAAGATTGGTGCCTGATCCATCTGCGATTCTTTGTTTTCTTGAACCTTTAATCAGTTTAATATGAACCCTTTCTTTAGGAGTCATAGAATTAATAATTGCAATCATTTGAGAAGACTGTGAGTCATTCATCACTTGATTTTTTACACTTTCAGGTATTTGCCCCAGACCTGGTAATTTATCAAGCATTGCACCTATTCCACCCATATTTTGCATTTGAAGTAATTGCTCTCGCATATCTTCAAGATCAAAATTTCCTTTGATCATTTTTTTTGCAGATTTCTCAGCCTTTTTCTTATCTACTTTTTTTTCTATTTCTTCAACAAGCGATAAGACATCTCCCATACCCAATATTCTTGACACAAGGCGATCAGGATGGAAAGGTTCAAATGCATCAATTTTTTCACCGGTACCCAGAAATTTAATAGGTTTCCCAGTAATATACTTAACAGATAGGGCTGCACCGCCTCTTGCATCACCATCAGTTTTAGTTAAGATAACACCAGTTAAAGGAAGAGCATCCGAGAATGCTCTAGCAGTATGAGCAGCATCTTGACCAGTCATTGAATCAACTACAAATAAAGTTTCAATGGGGTTGACTCTTTTTTGTAGGATACTAATTTCACTCATCATATCTTCATCGACATGAAGTCGACCAGCCGTATCAACAATTAGGACATCAAAGAAATTCTTTTGAGCAAATTTCTTGGCTTTTATGACAATATCCTCTGGAGACTCATCAATGGATGAAGGAAAAAAGTCCACATCAGCTTGATTAGCAACCACCTCAAGTTGATCAATAGCAGCAGGACGATAAACATCTGCAGAAACCACTAAAACTTTTTTCTTTTGATCTTCTTTGATGAATTTAGCTAATTTAGCAACTGATGTTGTCTTACCAGCTCCCTGAAGTCCGGCAACTAAGATAATAGCAGGAGGCTGAGTTTTGAAATTTATCTCTGCATTTGATCCACCAATTACATCTGTGAGCTCAGACTCAACTAACTTAATGAATGATTGTGTGGGATTTAAACCCTCTTGAACGTTTAATCCAATAGCTTTTTCATGAACTCGATCCAGAAAAACCTTAATTACTTCAATGGCAACATCCGCCTCAAGTAATGCTCTTCTGACTTCACGAATAGCATCCTTAATATTTGATTCAGAGAGTTTGCTTTTTCCAGTAAGGGACTTAAAACTGTTAGAAAGTTTTGCAGTTAAATTATCAAACATTTATTACAAAATTTATTTTAATTTATCGTATTATATAAGCATTTACAAAGCTTTTCTCTGAATGCCAATAATAGCCCTTTCAATTATCTTTTATCTTTTTTCTGCATTTTTAATTGGAAGATATTACACCTCTAAAGAATCTAATCAGCAATTCTCTAACTTAATCTCGATACTTCTTTTAGGTGCCATAATTTTTCACGCATTCCAATTCAGCGACTATTGGACATCAAATGGGGTTATTTTTGGACTTGCGCATAGCGCATCTTTTGTTGCATGGATTATTGCTACCTTATTGTTTTTAGCATCTTTTTCAAAACCAATACATGCATTAGGAATCATTGTCTATCCAGTCGTATCTCTTGTACTTTTATTGACTGTTTTCTTTCCAGATTCTGTTAATAAAGTTGTTTCACTAAGTATTGCCTCTCATGTTTTCCTATCTATATCTGCTTATGCTCTTTTAACTCTAGCAGTGTGTCAATCCATTCTTTTAAGAATTCAAGAAAATCAACTTCATCAAAAAAAGATCAATAACTTCATCAATAAACTTGCCCCTCTTCAAACGATGGAAAATTTTCTATTCCAGACGATTAGACTAGGTTTTTATCTATTAACCTTATCACTTATAACTGGTTTTGTTTTTATTGAAGATATCTTCTCACAACATTTAGTCCATAAAACAGTCTTATCAATTCTTGCGTGGATGATTTTTGCATCCCTTGTCATTGGCCATAAGATATTTGGTTGGAGAGGAAAACAAGCAATTATTTCTACTCAAATTGGCTTCGGAATTCTTTTATTGGCTTACTTTGGCTCTAAATTTGTACTGGAAAGATTAATCACTTAATTATCAATATGTAAGACTGCCAAAAAGGCCTCTTGAGGAATATCAACCCTTCCTACTGATCTCATCCTTTTCTTACCTTTCTTCTGCTTTTCTAGAAGTTTTCTCTTTCTAGAAACGTCACCACCATAGCACTTTGCTGTGACATTTTTTCTAAGCGCCTTGACATTCGTTCTAGCGATAATTTTTGATCCTATACTTGCCTGTATGGAAACATCAAACATTTGTCTCGGGATCAACTCTTTCATTTTTTCAGCCACATCTCTGCCCTTGCGAACAGAATTCTCACGATGAATAATAAGTGCCAGAGCATCCACAGATTCACTATTAATTAATATATCTAGTCTGATTAAATCACTCGCTTGATAACGAGCAAATTGATAATCCATTGAGGCATAACCCCTAGAAACAGATTTCAATCTATCAAAAAAATCTAAAACAACTTCATTTAATGGAAGCTCATAAGTAATTGCGACTTGCTGACCGAGATACTGGATATTTTTTTGGATACCTCTTTTTTCAACACATAAACTTATTACTGGACCCACATAGTCATTAGTTACCAGAATATTTGCAGTAATGATAGGCTCACGAAATTCTTCTATATTTTGCGGTTCTGGTAACTTTGAAGGACTATCGATAAGATGTATACCACCTTTCTTATCAAGAATCTCATAAATTACTGTAGGGGCAGTTGTAATAAGATCGAGATCATATTCCCTTTCAAGTCTCTCCTGAACAATCTCCATATGAAGCATACCAAGAAAACCAATTCTAAATCCAAAACCCAATGCATCAGAGTTTTCGGGCTCATACTGAAGTGCGGCATCATTAAGTCTTAACTTGGATAGTGCGTCTCTAAATTTCTCATAGTCTTCACCCGAAACTGGAAATATTCCTGCAAATACCCTTGGCTGAATCGGTTTAAAACCAGATAATGGCTCTAAAACTGGGTTTAAGCTTCCTGTTATGGTATCTCCAACTGGAGCGCCATCAATGTTTTTGATACTTGCAATCAAGTAACCCACCTCGCCTGCTTTCAAAGAGGTTGTTTTTGTGCGTTTAGGTGAAAAAATTCCCACTTCATCAACTAAATGCTCTTCTTTATTTGAAAAAATTTTGATTTTAGTTTTCGGTTTTATTTCTCCATCAATTACTCTAATTAATGAAACCACACCTAGATAATTATCAAACCATGAATCAATGATTAATGCTTTAATAGGAGATTCGATTTCTCCTTTCGGTGGTGGTATTTTCTTAACAATTTCTTCAAGAATATCTTCTATTCCTATGCCAGATTTTGCGCTTGCACGAACCGCGTCTTGAGCTTCAATTCCAATAACATCCTCAATCTCTTTAGCAACTCGATCAGGATCTGCTGCTGGTAAATCAATTTTATTAAGGACAGGCAACACTTCTAGATCATGGTCGATAGCTGTATAACAATTAGCAACAGTCTGAGCTTCTACACCCTGAGATGCATCCACAATCAGCAACGCTCCTTCACAGGCAGACAAAGATCTAGAAACCTCATATGAGAAATCCACATGGCCTGGCGTGTCAATAAAATTCAACTGATAAGTCTTTCCATCTTTTGCTGAATAATTTAAGGTGACACTTTGAGATTTGATGGTGATGCCTCTTTCCTTTTCAATATCCATTGAATCAAGAACCTGTGCTGACATCTCTCGATCAGATAAACCACCACACAATTGAATAAATCGATCAGCAATGGTTGATTTCCCATGATCAATGTGTGCAATTATTGAAAAATTTCGGATGTTTTCCATGTGCTAAAATTGAAAAATTTCCAATAATTATACTTGCAATGAATAAAATCCAACCGATTACCTGTGCTGCTACAAACGATTTAAATGTCACAATTCCAGATCCATCTGGAAAAAATATCGTACTTTATTTCTATCCCAAAGACTCAACTCCAGGTTGCACAATTGAGGGACAAGACTTTCGCGATTATAAAGAAGATTTTGATAATCTTAACACTGTAATTTATGGAGTCAGTCGAGACAGTCTTAAATCACATGAGAACTTTAAATCTAAACAAAATTTCAATTTCGAATTAATTAGTGATCCTGACGAAACTCTATGCAAGTTGTTTGACGTGGTTAAACTTAAAAAAATGTATGGCAAGGAGCATATGGGAATTGTAAGATCTACCTTCATCATTGACCCTGATGGAAATATTGTAAAGGAATGGGGCAATGTTAAAGTTGATGGTCATGTTATAGAGGTCTTAGAGGCGGTTAAAAAATTATGAGTCTAAATATTGACCAAGATGAGATTAATAAATTTGCAGATCTTGCCTCAAGGTGGTGGGATAAAAACTCGGAGTTTAAACCCCTTCATGATATAAACCCTTTACGAGTTGAATACATCAAACAAAAATGCGGGGGTTCTCTTCAGGGCAAGAAGATTCTTGATATTGGTTGTGGCGGTGGAATACTTGCCGAAGCTTTGGCTATAGAAGGGGCTCAAGTTACTGCCATTGATAAAGCTGGGCCTGGACTCGAAGTTGCTAAGTTGCATTTGTTGGAATCTGGATTAGATATTGATTACCAGAATACTACTGCTGAAGAATTTTCAGAAAAATCTAAAACAAAGTTTGATGTAATTTGCTGTTTAGAAATGT
>Ga0255772_10004190_pt1 | contig 13639 bp, 11 predicted proteins | sample 071ome_34_FD_179970 | JGI IMG/M metagenome (GOLD analysis project Ga0255772, IMG submission 179970) | Coastal salt marsh microbial communities from the Groves Creek Marsh, Skidaway Island, Georgia - 071411BT metaG (version 2) | ecosystem: Environmental > Aquatic > Marine > Intertidal zone >...
CATTGATTCATTAACCGTTCGTATCTCATATGAAGATGGTGATGGAGATCTTGGTAGTTTTGATGCTGACACACTTGATATCGCAGTTCGCGATGGTAGATTAAATAAATCGGACTTTTATCACCTACCTCCTTTAGCAGCCAAAGGAGCAAATGTTATGATAAAGGGAGAATTCGACTTAAAGCTTAAGAATCTTTTTTTATTAGGGTCAGGAAAGTCTGAAACAACCATATTGGAAATCAAAATTAGAGACCGAGCTAAGAATTGGAGTAATACAATCACCACACCTAGTATTGAAATAACCAAACCTTGAATTCTACATTGAGAAAATCCATAATACTCCGATGCTTAATTGTATGTTTCTTTATGATGCATACGATTGATGGTATTGGACAAACGGAACTCAATATGCAAAATGGTCGTTTTAGAATCTGTAAGGGTTTTCTATTGGATTCAGATGAGGGTAAAAACAAAGGCTACTACGATCATAATGAAAATTACACCTTGACCCTTTCGCTACCAGGAGCGTCTAAAATTTCACTACAGTTCAGTTCATTCTGTACGGAAGTTGATGAGGATATTTTGAGCATTTTTGATGGAAAGGATACAAACTCAACGCTGATTGGAAGGTATCATGGGAGTACTTCGCCAGGAACTGTATCTTCAACGGATAGCTTTATTACACTTCATTTTATTTCGGATAAAAGTGTATCATGTACTGGATGGAAAGCCAAGATTATCAATAATATCATACCTCCTAAAGCAGCAAATCTTTCTATTAAAAATAGTATCAATTGCAAAGATTCATTCATAGATGTGAAGCTAAGCACTAAGATACATTGTGACTCATTTAACAACATTAATACATCCGTTAGTAATTTGATTATAAACAGGATAGAATCCATTACATGCAAAGATAGTTTAAGTGATAATTTTCGAATCTTTTTCCAAAACCCAATAGGGTCAAATGGAAGCTATCGCATTGACCATACGCATGGATATCGTGATTTTTGTGACAGCGCATATTTCCTGTCTTCGTCACTGACATTTTCCGTGAGAAATTGTCCCATTACAGTGGATTTAACATCATCCGTCGATACCATCTGTCTTGGCGAGTGTATTAATATAGAGGCGAATGCAACGGGCGGGGATAGCACTAAATACAAATATGAATGGCGTCACACTAGTAAAGACTCAAAGAAAACCAGCATTTGCCCTAAAAAATCAGGATTCACAACAATTAAAGTCACAGACGGGAATGCAATACCAGGATTAGACACTTTCTATTATGTTGTGTTGTCCCCTCCCAAAACCCAATCAGACACACAACTGTGCTACTACTCTGACCCTGTTGAATTAACCGCATCGCCTAATGGAGGTGTTTGGCAAGGTCGCGGAATTGAAAATTCAAAAACCGGGCAATTCAACCCAAGAAGGGCTTGGGGTAACAGTGCGATTGTATACAAAATTGGCGGATGTACGGATACCCTCAATGTATTCGTAAGTCGTCCATACAACTATGAAAATGTATTCTGCAAAGACAGCAAGCGCACCCAACCTCTTTATTGGTATGGACCAGCCGGAGGCTACTGGACAGGTAATAATGTTGATTCAAGTGGTCGATATCTCGCAGATTCTGTGGGAGAGTTCTACCCTACTTACCACTGGCAAGGGTGTACCTCTGATAAAAAAGTCATTGTATTGGACAAACCTGATGTACCTAAGTTTGATACCACCTGTGAATCAAGAACAAGAGATACTTTATCCTTTTCACCACGAGGTTTAATCGTTGGATACTTTAAAGGTCGAGTAAATGCTTACTGGGGATGGTACAACCCCTCGATCATGGGAGGCCCAGGCGATTACAATGTGTATTTTTATGGACGAGGCAGTGGGTGCAGAGATACTACTCAAATTACCGTTCTACCTTGCTATGCAGGAAAAGATGATACTATTTGCCCGACAACTTCCGACTTTCTACTCGCAGGATTTCGAGCATCAAAACAATTTGAATGGACAGGAAAAGGCATCAATAATCCAAGCATCGGAAGATATTCCGCAAAATGGGCGAATGGAGAAGATGCCGTTGATACTATCACTCTAACCAGCAAAGGATGCACGGATGAAAAAATCATTCACATTATTGGTACTAGAGTTCTTGAGAAAGACACAATTGAAATCTGCCCAGAAATTGAATCATTTGATCTTAATAAGATTAAAACAAATGTCGATAACGGCAAATGGAGCTCTATCTATGTCAAAGGCGATGTTTTCAATCCAAACAAAGCTGGAACTGGTCTACATACACTTACTTACACTCAAAACAACTGTTCCGATAATTTAACCCTTAGGGTGTTAGACTCTGCACTTGTCCCTTCCGATACATTTATCTGTGAAGACACACCCAATATAGTTTTATCGCCAAAAGAAAATGGTTTCTTCTACGGTAATACCGTGATTTCGAATAACCCACAATTATTTAATCCGTTATTACGAAAATCATTAATTGAGCAAGTCAATTTCATTTCAGAGAAAGGTTGTAGAAATTCATTTAACGTATTTATTGATACACTACCCAACATTGATTTTGGCTTAATCCCTTCATCTCTTTGTTACAAGGATTCCTTATTCGATTTAGAGATAGCCCCTTCAGGTGGTCAATACAAATTCCAAAACAGCACCTATAATCAGATTAACCCAGTTGTTTTAGGTTCTGGCAACCACAGTATCACCTACACGGTTCCATTTGCATCATGCATTGGGGAAGACTCTTTTGATTTAACAGTACTTAATCCATTGAAAGCTATTGTAACTCCTGATTTTGATAGTCTTTGCCCGGGCGAGAACACAACGTTGCAAGCATTTGGGTTTGGTGGTACGGGTAACTATAGCTACCAATGGTCACACGGCCAAAGCGGCGCTAAAGCATTCGCTACACCCTTGAAAAGCACGGTATACACATTGACACTAACAGATGGGTGTTCTGAATTAGCAAACGCGGAATCGAATATATTGGTACATCCTGAAATGTGGTTTTCATCGGTGATAAGCGATTCTGTGTGCTATGGCAAAAATGGCTTCATTGTATTAAGTCTAAGAGAAGGGAATCCTATGAAAATTCAATGGAACTACCCAGGAACAACCAAGAACGATACCTTTTTTGCCCCCTCTGGCTCATATTACACTGCCTTTGTTCTTGATTCGATGAGTAATTGCTACGCGGATACCAGCCTTTATATCCCGGGATTCAAGGCATTGAATGCATCTTTTACTATTTCTCCGCCTAGTAGTGGACTATGTTATACCCCCATTGATAAACAAATCTCAATATTTGATGGAAGCGATGGAGGGACATCAGGTGAATGGCGTCTTAATGATTCATTCATTGGGAATTACCAAGCCTTTCAAAATTGGAACTTTGTATTGGATGGATCGAAAAGCTCATATATACTGAAGCTATCTATATTAAACAACGGAGGATGTTCTGACACGGCTACTCAAACCATTTGTTACAAAGACACCGTAATTAGTTATTTACCCTCAGCTTTTACACCTGACGGTGATGGAATAAATGACAAATGGATACCCAGGATTTACGGCGCGACTTCTGTTTACATAGCCATATACAACCGTTGGGGACAAATTTTGCATCAATCTATTGACCCTGACGAAGGTTGGGATGGAGTTTATTTAAACAAACCAGTTCCCGAAGGTATCTACACCGCTTATATAGAACTTAAAGGTCGAAAAACTGCCAAAAGAAAAGAAGCAGTCAATATATACTTGAGCCGACAGAAAAATTAATGACGATCTTTGCTGAGTATGTTAGGTAGTCATTGGATGTACCGAGTGTGGGCATCATACCTCTACGAAGAGCTCATAGGTAGTAATTTCGATTTGGGCCTAAGCTATAGCCGTGATTCGGTTTTTCTTCAATTCCGGTCTAAAGGTCAGCGAAAAGCATTCGAATTGAAGTTTGTTAATGGCTTCTTGATTATCCTTCCAAGCCACCCCTTACGAGAACACTCGAAAAAGAAAACAAATGCAGTTGTTCAGTTTAAAGAATTATCCAAACAAACCGTTAAAGATATTGGTTATGCGCCAATTGACAGGGTTTTAACCATTAAGTTTCAAAATGAATACCAACTTGTATTAAAAGGCTTTGGTAAATTCTCTAACATTCTGTTGTACCCCCAAAATGAGCCATTACCTTTGGCCATATTTCGACTTAATCTAAAAAAGGACTGGTCAGTAGATAAAAAAGTAATTATCGAGGATATTCAATGGCTCCAAAGTAAGGAGAACAATATCCTCCCAACAGACAATATAGACGAATGGAATACACGATTTCCTGCATTGAAATGGGAACAGATTCCTAGCAAATGGTTTAACAAAAACCAATTCGAAGCTTCACAAAGCTCACTCCGAATTAAGGAGTTAACCAATCCAGAAAATTACTATTTCCACATAAACAGCAATAAAAACAAAATTGACTTTGAACTTAACAAACAAGAACCGCGGGAAGTCTTATTGATTTATCAAGAACTTGAGAGCTGCATAAGAGAGTATTTAAGAACTTATTTCTTCATTGAACAAGAAAAACAAATAAAAAATCTCATCAGTAAGAAAATAAAATCTTTAAGTTCAAATCTAAAAAATATCACAAAACGAAAAGACGCACTAAAAAAGCAACGGAGTTTTCGAGAATTGGGAGACTTAATCATGGCCAATGCGCATTCAATTAAAGCAGGAGTTTCAGAAGCTTTAATTACTGATTTTTTCACAAATCAAAGAATTCGTGTAAAGCTTGACCCTAAGTTATCATCTGCAGAAAACGCCCAGAAATTCTATCGTAAATCAAAAAATGAACGTTTGGAATGGGATTTTGTCACCATTCATGAAAAAAACACCCAAGATGAGTTGGACCATCTTTTAGATCTTCAAAAAAGAATTGATTCAGCAAAAAACGGAAAAGAACTGAATGAAATTAAACAGCAACTACATCCTGAAAAAGAAGTAAAGAAACAGACCAACACCGCTACATATAGGTCACTACGTTTAGGAGAATTAGAAATTTGGTTAGGTAAAAACGCCAAATCCAATGACGAACTATTGAGGAAAGCGAGTAAAAACGATCTTTGGTTTCATGCCGCGGATGTTTCAGGGTCTCATGTTTTAGCACGAACCAATGGAAAGGTACTGAACAAAACACAACTCGAAAAAGTTGCTCAGCTTGCAGCTTTCCATTCTAAAGGCAGGAGTCAACCTATTCAAACGGTACAATACACTAAGCGTAAATTCTTGAGCAAGCCAAAGAATGGCGCTGCAGGCGCGGTCAAATTAAGCCAATTTGAAACCATTGATGTAATACCCACAGATTTGAAACTTTAGTATATATGATTGATCTTTAAAGCATTACCTCTGAAGACAAAAAAAGTTATAAAAAGCATTTGCAAACATTCAAAACATTTCTATATTTGCACACCTCAAAGGGGGCTTAGCTCAGTTGGTTCAGAGCATCTGCCTTACAAGCAGAGGGTCACTGGTTCGAATCCAGTAGCCCCCACTAAAAAAAAGAGCCTCGCGAAAGCGGGGCTTTTCTTTTTTGAATATTCCTTACTTTACTAAGCTTTTCATTGGAAATAATCTCATCATTACGCTTCTTTCTATAAATTTGTTTTTATGAGAGAAGAATCGAGAGCGTTTTTACATCGTTACCTAGACAATGTTAGCCCAACAGGCTTTGAATATAGTGGCCAAAAAATATGGTTAGACTACCTTAAACCATACATTGACGAGGAAATCGTTGATACCTATGGCACTGCTGTAGGTGTGATCAATCCAGGAAAAGAATACAAAGTAGTTATTGAAGCGCATGCCGACGAAATCAGTTGGTTTGTAAACTATATTAGTGATGACGGATACCTATATGTAATTAGAAATGGTGGTAGTGACTTCCAAATCGCGCCGAGCATGAGATGCTTGATTCATTGTGAAAGTGGTGAAATTGTAAAAGGTGTTTTCGGATGGCCAGCTATCCACGTAAGGCAAGGCAAGAACCCTGAAGTAAAGCAAGAAAATATCTGCATTGATGTGGGATGCAATACCAAAGAAGAAGTTGAAAAACTTGGTATTCATGTGGGAAGCGTAGCTGTATTTGAAGCGGGTTCTGAATGGTTAAATCAAAAGTATTTAATCGGGAGAGCACTTGACAATAGAATGGGTGGCTTCATGATTGCTGAAGTTGCTCGTCATATCAAAGAGAATAATATTGACCTTCCATTTACATTGTATGTGGTGAATAGTGTACAGGAAGAAATTGGTTTGAGAGGTGCAGAGATGATCTCCAGAAGATTGAACCCTGATGTCGCTATTATTACAGATGTTACACACGACACCTACAGTCCTATGTACAATAAAAAACAACAAGGAGACACCAAATGCGGAAAAGGTCCAGTAGTGACATATGGACCAGCTGTACAGAACAATCTACTTCAATATATTATTCAAACAGCCAAGTCTAATAATATTGATTTTCAACGCAATGCAGTTAGCAGGTCTACTGGAACAGATACAGATAGTTTTGCATACTCAACGACGGGCGTTGCCTCTGCATTAATCTCGTTACCATTGAAATACATGCACACAACCGTAGAGATGGTTCACGAAGATGACATTGAGGGTTGTATCCAACTTATGTTATCTGCCGTCAAAGGATTAGAATCAGGACAAAGTTTTCAGTACACATAAACACAATGAGTTACAAACCGGATATACCTCAAGCACCTATATGGTTCAAACTACTCGTATATCCGGTTTTATTTTTGATTTCATTACTTCCTTTTCGTGTTCTTTATTTGATATCAGACCTACTCTATTTTCTACTTTACTATGTTATCAAATACCGAACGGCTGTCGTTCGGCAAAACCTAGAACGAGCATTCCCCAACAAATCAAAACCGGAGGTAACCACATTAGAAATAAAGTATTACAAACACTTAGCAGATGTTTTTGTTGAAACAATCAAAGGTTTAAGCATAAGTAGGTCGGAAATCTTAAATAGAATGAAGTACCCGACTGAAAAGAACATCTTTGAAACGCTAAACAACGAAAATCAAAACGCATTTGTTGTACTTAGCCATTCTGGAAATTGGGAATGGGTCGCCTTAGCATCTCAACCCTACTGTCCACAACAGGTTTACTTCACCTATAAGCCATTAAGTAATCAAGGCTTCAATTGGCTCATGCACAAAATGAGAACACGATTTAGTGGTTTAGCCTTAAGCATGCAAGAAACTCCTCGAGCAATTACTTCTTTAAATGGCGCAAAGAAAAATTTTGTTTTAGCGCTTATAGGGGATCAATCCCCTTCCAACTTAAATGGATGTTACTGGATGAATTTTTTAAATCAGGAGACTGCTTTTTTAAATGGCCCTGCTAAACTCGCACACAAGTTTAACATACCCATTATTTACTTACGACAAAAAAAGGTACGTCGTGGCTATTACGAGGCTTATTTTGAACGATATAATACAGAAGGACAATCGTCAGACGAAATAATGAACTATATCTGCGATACAATGGAAAACGAAATCCAAAGTCAGCCCTTCACCTGGCTATGGAGCCATCGTCGATGGAAACATCTAAAACCTTGATTTGTTTAAGAATTATCGAATCAGTAAGTATATTTGCATTTAGCGATAAAGAATGAAAAAGAAAGTAGAGTTTGAGTCATCAGTAGCGGATTTAGCGAAACTAACTAAAGCCATCGGTCATCCGGCAAGAATTACCATTATGCTACATTTAATGGAAGAAGGTGCATGCACCTGCCAGCAAATTGTAGATGAACTCCCCTACTCCCAAAGTACCGTATCAGGTCACCTTCAGAAACTTAAGGAGGAAGGTTTGATTAAAATGAAATCACACAAGACCTCGAGTATTTACTCCATGGATAAAGAGGTTATCCAGAAAATGAGCAACCTATTGAATTCTACATTCAATTTAGGAGGTGAGAAAAAGCAATTGTCTCTTTTCTAAACCCTAACGGTAATCTTCAATAATTAAGCCCGTAGGTATCTTGGGCTCAATAAAGGTTGACTTTGCCGGCATCGTGTCTCCCTCGTCAGCTACGGCTCTAACTTCTTCCATTTGATTTGGAGCAAACAAGAAGGCTATATCAATATCGCCATTCTGCAGCTGTAATTTAATACTATCTAGGGGAGTGTCTCCTCGTAAAAACTGATAACGATCATCTTCTGAACTAGAGGACAAACCAAAGGCGGGCTGTAGAATTTTCTTTTCTACCACACGCACATCCAATTTATCTATGGCTTTGTCTCCCAACATTGACTCAGAAAGTTCAATTACACACCTACGATCTTTGGCAATACACAAAACCTGACCTTTTTTTAGGTCTTCGTAGCCAAGAGAATGGCCAATTTCGTAGTGATGAATGCGATGCTCCTCTAAAAAATCCCACAGGATCGTGCTATCGACTCCTTTCAGCATTCTAAAAAAGGGCTTTATCAGCAATTCAGATTCATCAGCGATTAACGCCATAATTCCTTTACCTGAATTATTACCAAACCTTTCAGTAAGGTATCTAGAAGATGAGGCACATCGATGGTGACCATCGGCAATATACAATGAAGGCAATTTATTCAATAAATTACAGACTAAATCGATTTCTTCTTTAGTTTCAACCTTCCAAACTTTGTGCGTGTTATAAAATTCGTCAGAAACACTGAGATCTGCTTCTCTTTCACTTGTAATGGCGAGAACTAGCTGGTTCAATTCAAGGGGTAACTGTTGACTCAGTAGAACCGGTTCGGCCATAGACTCCAATGCAGAAATATGCCTAACTAATCTATTCTCTTTACTAGTTAGTGTATTTTCATGCTTCTTGATTCTTCCGTCTAAGTAATCTTCGGCATCAACCCCAACAATCCATCCAGCGATCTTTTTACCAGAGTGATGAGTTTGTTCATACAGAAAAACATTTGGCTCATGAACCAACAAAAACTTCTCTTTTATGAGCTTGCTTAAATTTGCTCTCGAAGCATCATAAAACGCTTGGGTTTCAGACATCAAGGAGGAATCCAAGAATTGTGGCTTCACCACTCTTAAATATGATTCAGGCAAGGCTTGAGCCTTAGACTGTAAAACCTCAGCACTTAACTTTCCTGAACCAAGAGATGCAATTCGTTGTGCATCATCTTTTTTAGGCAATAAGGTCTTTATAGGAAATACCCTCATTGCAGATACTATACAAGGTGCTGGATGATTTTTTCAGCTAACTCGATTCCAACCCTCTGCTGAGCTTCTGCTGTACTTGCTCCAATATGTGGGGATAATGAAGCATTATCTAGATGAAGCATTGTATCGTTAACAGGTGGTTCACTTTCAAATACATCTACTCCAGCAAAAGCTACTTTTCCAGAGTCAATTGCATTCTTAAGGTCATTTTCGTTAACTACACCACCCCTAGCACAATTCACCAATACGACTCCATCTTTACACGCGTTCAACTCTTCTTTACCAATTACCTGAGCGGATCCAGGAGTATGAACGGAAATGATATCTGATTCAGACAATACTTGTTCCATACTAACACCCTTGAGGGTGACTTGGAAATTGTGATTACAATATTGTTCGTGTAGTGCGATGGTCAGGTCAAATGAACGGCCCTTGTAATCGTATAACAAAACCTTCATACCAAGACCAATAGCCATTTTAGCCACCTCTTGCCCGATACGACCAAATCCAATAATTCCAATAGTCTTGCCTGTAAGTTCAAAACCTTTGGAAGCTTTTTTCTTTAGCTCCTTAAATCGTTCTTTTCCCTCCGTTGGCATGATTCTATTGGTCATGTGAATCATTCGCGATACAGAGAATGCATGTGCCATCACAAGCTCTGCAACGGAACGAGAAGAAGCATTAGGAGTATTCACCACTGTAATTAGAGCTTCTCCCGCAGCTTTCAAGTCGATATTATCTAGCCCAACGCCTGCACGAGCGATTAATTTGAGATTCTCGGCAGCTGAGATAACCTCTGCATTCACTTTGGTTGCACTTCGAACGATCAATACATCAAATTCAGAGATGCCATTTACCAACTCGCTTTGTTCAATTTTGTCTGTGACTACCTCAAAACCAGCCTGTTCCAATAGCGACTTTCCTAGTGCATCTATTCCATCGTTTGCTAATACTTTCATCTGAATTATCCGTTAAATTTATTTATTACATCAACAAGAGCTTGAACGCTTTCTATGGATAGAGCATTGTATAATGAAGCGCGATAACCGCCAACACTTCTGTGCCCTTTCAATCCGCTTAACCCAGCTTCTTTACAAGCCTGGTCAAACTTTGATGATAAACCTTCATGTTCAGGTTTAAATACGAAACAAGCATTCATGTGACTTCGCGAGTCTTCCCTTGCTGTACCCTTAAAATATGGAGAAGCATCAATGGCATCATATAGTAAAGAAGCTTTTTCATTATTGCGCTTTTCCATTCCTTCAAGACCTCCATTATTCAATACCCACTCCATGTTATACTTAGAAACTAAAATTGGAAAAACAGGAGGAGTATTAAACATACTATCCGCTTCCGCATGTGTTTTGTAATTCACCATACTTGGGATGTGTCTGTCAGCCAATTTGTTATACATTTCTTTTTTGATCACAACCAAAGTAACACCTGCAGGTCCCATATTTTTCTGTGCTCCAGCATAGATAATATCAAATTTAGTAACATCTATTGGTCGTGAGAAAATATCTGAACTCATATCGCAAATCATCGGTATGTCCGAGTCAGGAAACTCCTTTATTTGCGTCCCAAAGATGGTGTTATTGCTTGTACAATGAAAGTAATCAGCATCGGATGAAATAGTATAGTTGCCGGGGATGTAATTAAAATTACCATCTTCACTTGACGCACAAACGTCTACCTCTCCATAGCCCTTTGCCTCTTTAATGGCCTTTTTAGACCAAGTACCTGTGTTTAGATAAACCGCTTTTGTTTTCAGGAAATTATGAGGAATTTGGAAAAACTGCGTTGATGCCCCGCCCTGTAAGAACAACACATCATAATCATCAGTGAGATTTAATAACTTTTTAACCAGTTGTGTAGCTTCATCTGCAACTTGAACAAATTGCTTACTTCTGTGAGAGATTTCAAGTACACTTAAACCGGTATCTGAAAATGATTTAAGGTCTGCGCTGCTTTTTTCAATGGCGTAATCCGATAAAATTGAGGGTCCCGCCGAAAAATTGTGAATCTTTTTGCCGTTTGTCATAAACGGCTACAATTTTACGCCTATTATTGTGAGAGACCAAACCTATGAAGCTTATAACTAGGATTATTCATGTTATCTTATTGTTTCTCGCATCTGGTTCTGTCATGGGGCAATACGAAGGATTGGATAGCAATAGGCGGCAATCCAATCAAAAACAAGAGGAAACACCATTTGCAGATGATATTGTAGCCTATCGTTACAAGGATATGGCCTATTCAGGGATGGATTTTACGGTATTTGGCACGGGAATATCCTATCATTTAGAACTAGCACCTTACACAGGTGTTCATTTTAATGAAAAACTATACGCCGCCGTTGGTGTTACAGGATCTTACTACGGAGATAATTACATCCCCATCAATACCTTGGTAGGTGGAACCTTTGCGTTTGTTCGAATACCAGTGGGTTCTATTTTTCTACATGGAGAATACCGATATCAGAATGCTATCAATAGTTATGATAGACCAGAACGAGAATGGTTTGGAACTCCTATTATAGGAGGTGGCTATAACTCAGATGGAAACCTTTCTGCATATGCCTTGGTTGGTATTGCGTTTAATCCCAAATTTGCCTACACCAATTCAATTGGAAGTTTCGTTTACCGATTTGGCTTTAGGTTTTAATGACACAAACTTCAAAGTTGGATTTCAAGGGAAGAATTGATTCGCATTAATTAATTAATCAACCCAAAACTACCGAACACATACTTAGTGAACCTCCAATTGAAATATCATTGAAGAAATAGTGTTGTTCATCGCTTTTGGCAAGCCCCATGGTATACAATAAAGGCAAATAATGCTCGGCTGTGGGAATGGCTAGATTCATTTCCATTCCACTACGCTCTACACGAGATAACCCTTTTAAATCTCGGGAAATAATAAGATCCTTGATTTTCGAATTGGCTGCCTCTGCCCAATCATAACCAAAAGGTTCTCTTAACTTATTCCAATCAACCATCCTTAGGTTGTGAACGATATTACCACTACCGATAATCAAAACTCCTCGATACCTTAAAAAGTCTAATTCTCTTGCGAGTTCAGCATGTTGTTCCATGCTTAAACCTCTATCTAAACTCATTTGAACAACAGGAACATCGCAATTTGGATATAAATGCTTTACTACCGTCCAAGTTCCGTGATCTAAGCCCCATTGATAATCTAGTTCTTTAGGGAATTTACTCGGAGTTGTCACGATTTCATTCGCTAGAGATGGGTCACCGGGAGCTGGATAGTTCTCTTGATACAAAGCTTCGGGGAAACCACCAAAATCATAAATAGTTCTTGGCGATTCCATCGCTGTGATTCTTGTGCCATATGTTTCCCAATGTGCCGAAACACAGACTATTGCTTGAGGCTTTGGAAGGCACTTACCTAATGTTTTAAATCCTTCCACAAATACATTATTCTCAATGGCATTCATGGGGTTACCATGACCAATAAAAGCCACTGGCATCTTCCCTGTTTCTGAAAATCCAGCGACTAAAGATGCTAGGGACTTAATATTCATGGATTAATAAAACTATTTAAAAATGCCTACTGCATCCCTTGAACAAGACGCGCATTATAAGCAAGAGGAAACTTCCCTTAAAAATATAGGGATAGCAAATAAGGGAACAACCCTAAGGCAAGAATGACAGAAGAGATGACCACAGAACAAATAGAACCCCAAGACCAATTCCATTGGTTTGGAGTATCGCTCTCGGTTCTAAATGCATACTTAAATGGCTTGAAATAATATCCAATAGATATTATTGAACCAAGCAATGCAATCATTACTCCCCAAAATTGAGGACCAAAGGCGGTTGAAAACAATTGATATTTACCTATAAATCCGATGGTGCCAGGAATTCCAGCAATAGATAAGGTTGCTACAACCAATGCTATTGTATCTGTTCTATTGGTAAACGTCAACCCTGTAAATATTTCAAATCCGTTCTTATCACCATTCGCATATTTATCAAATAAGTAGAACAACAACGCTGTTGAAAGTCCATATGCTAATAGATAAGTACCTAACACTGACATATCCTGCATTGATGTTAATGCAAACAACAACAAATATCCAGCATGCGAGATACTAGAATATGCTAACATCCTTTTAAAAGACTTCTGCGCAAAAGCGGCAATGTTACCACCTAATATGGTAATCGCTGAAATTGGAAGCAACCAGTTTGATGTCCACTCTAACATTGGCAAGAAGGCCTTCATGAAATTAGCCAGTGCTACAAAACCTGCAATCTTCACAATAACCGCCATAAATGACGTTACTCGATTTGGGGATCCTTCGTATACGTCAGGGCTCCAAAAATGAAAAGGAACCGCACTTACTTTAAATAGCAAACCA
>Ga0255772_10004196_pt1 | contig 13634 bp, 16 predicted proteins | sample 071ome_34_FD_179970 | JGI IMG/M metagenome (GOLD analysis project Ga0255772, IMG submission 179970) | Coastal salt marsh microbial communities from the Groves Creek Marsh, Skidaway Island, Georgia - 071411BT metaG (version 2) | ecosystem: Environmental > Aquatic > Marine > Intertidal zone >...
CGAAGAAACAGTCTCCGTATTTCAGTGCGTTCCTGAATATTCTGAAAATTCGTTTGTTGAACTTGTTGGACTTTGTCCACTGCTGTAGGGCCTTCTTCAACAGTTTGACCTCATGTTCCGTGGTCTCGTCCTTGAACACAATGTCGAACGGTGTCTCGTTCTCGGTGTTGGTCTGTGTTGAGAATTCCGCAAGTATATCTAACGCCGCGTTAATCTCCGAGTCTGAATCCATCTGGTCATACTGGAAGTATCTCTGTATCCTGTTGGGGTGTCCGGTGTACACGTCCGGCAAGTAAGAACTGTAGTTCCTCTTGGCGAAGTTAGGCACCTTCTCACCTGATATTGGTGACAGGTTAGCGTCTTTGAAGTATTTTTTCCAAGCCATACTTTATATTACAATCTTTTCCTCATTTAAGCAACCTAAACTAGGCCCACTTGATTACGATCTTTGCGAGCCGTTGTTTCCACCGCTTTCAAGGCGCGTCCCTCAACCGCTACAAGCGTATTTACGCCATTGACCATATTCGTTAGGCTTTGATTGGCGGTGTTCAAGGCAGTTACCATGTTGTTCATCTTGGCTTCTAGCGCGTCTGTGTTGAATATCTTCTGTAGGTCGTTGTTGGCTGTGACGGTGCTTGACTTACCAGCAGTCACTAATTCCGGTCCGCGTTCACCTGTGAGGTAAGTCGAGCCGGCGTCCATCGGACCACCGAACGCTCTGGATCCTGACAGTGCCTTGTATCCACCATAAGCGGCACCTAGTGCTCCACCTATCACAGTGCCCACTCCTGGTATCACAGATCCCAGCATGGCTCCCGAAGCCGCTGATCCCAAAACTCCTAAAATTTTTTCTTCTGTGCTTTCGCCTGCGGCTAAACCTCCGGAGTATGCCAGACCCGCGGCACCTACTCCTCCCAATCCAACTCTGCCTAATCCCTTGGCCCCAATTTTCAGACCGGACTTCAATCCACCAATGCTCTGCATCACACCACTGTTACCCAGTCTCGTACCAGCGGCAATGATACCGATCTGCATGGCCTTGTTGAACAAGAACTTGCCCGCCAATCCTGCTGTGAATAAACTTGCTGTGAGGTATGGTGCTTTGGCCAGTGCCGTGGCTATTCCGCCCGCACCACCCATGATATTTTGTATTCCGCCTATCAGTCCGCCCAGTGCCGGACCAAACGCACTCAACAAACCTGTCTCGATAGATTGGAACTGGCTTGAAAGAACCTTGGACGCCTGTTCAAATGATGTTAAATTTTTCACTAAACTCGTGGCCTGTGCGTTCTGGTCGGCGAATGCTCCGTCCACGTCCACGATCCTCCTGCCCAGGTTGATCACGTCACCCTGTAGTCTCAAGAACTCCACCTGTCCTGTGACTGTGGCCTGTCTGAACCTGTCCACGCTACCGGTTGCGGCGTCTCTGATCTGTCCCAGTGCCTGTTCCGCCGTTACTGTGCCGTTGATCAGGCTCCTGATGATGCCCTGTGCCTCTGGAATGTTCTGTACCAGTGCCAGTGCCGACTCAGTGACCGGAACACCCGCGTTGGCTATCAGGTCTTGGAATCCTTCATTCAAGCCCGGTGCGATGTTGCCCACTGTTGCGGCGAATCCCTGTAGTCTGGTCCTGGTTTCCTCAGTGGCTCCCTGGAGTGCGGCCTGGAATCTCTCGTTACTCTGTTGCTGTTCTATCTGCGCCCTCAGTTCATCACGTTGTTGTCCTGTGAGTTTGGCCAGTCTGTCCAGTTCCTCGGCGAATCTTATCGCACTCTGTGTCCTCTGCCTATCTGTGAGGTTGGATAGTACACCTGTCCTTCTCTGTGACTCTAAATTCAATAGTAGTGTTTCGTTTATCTCGTCAACGGTGAATCCCAATGGAGCTAATCTGTCTATGCCGACCTCTCTGGTTATCCTGCCCAGTTCCGCGATCCTCTGCGCACCCACTGTCGTTGACCCGAACAATGCAGATATTGACTGTGAGTTCTTGCCTATCAACTGTGCGAAGTCGTCCAGGGGCAGAGCCGCGTTGGCCGCCGCCGTCCTCAACTGCACGATCGACTGTCCAAAGTTGGCACCCGTCTGTGAAAGTTGTCTGAATGTCTCTATGTTTACATCAAGCCTCTGTCCCAGTGTGCCGAGACCTTTGATATTGTCAGTGAAAGCACTGATGGAACCCTGCCCTTCAAATGCCGCCTTACCGAGCCCAACGAAACTGTCGCCCAGTTTCTTGCCGATCTCCAGCATCCGATCATTCTGCTTGATCTGGTTCTCAGTCTGCTTGATCTGTCGTTCGATGTTCTTGTATTCTTCCTGATCGGCCTTGTACAGTTTCTGCGCCAGTTGTAATTCTTTGATGAGATTCTTGTTGTTCTCGTTGTCTAACTTGTTCTTCTGCTTGGCGTTCTCTATGGCCTTCTTGGCCTCTTCGGCCGCTTTCCTCCGCGCGGCGGAATTACCACCTGTTGTGCCACTGTCGGCTATCTCCTGCAGGTCCTTGATTATCTGTTCTAGTGTTGCCATACGACTTTAAAATTTACCTTTTTATACGCATATAAATATAGACATCTATACACAGTTAGTGTATATTTATAGAATTAAAAAATGACAGAAAACACCAACCCATTAAACAAGTACTTCAGACAACCGGCGCTGTACGTGGCATTGCCTTCGGGCACCGACTACCCGCCGAGCGTGGTCACACCCACGGAGACCGGTGAGTTGGGCATCATGCCCATGACAGCCAAGGACGAGATCAGATTCAAGACGCCAGACGCGCTGATGAACGGGCAGGGCGTGGTGGACGTGATACAGAGCTGTTGTCCCAGCATCAAGGACGCTTGGCAGATCAAGAGCTACGATCTGGACACCATACTGATTGCTATCAGAATCGCCACCTACGGCGAGACCATGGAGATCAATTTCAACGTGCCGGGTGCGAACGAGAACGTGTCGCACACCATAAACCTACCCGCACTGCTGGAACAGATCAAGTCACAGAAGATAGATACCGAATTCGCACTGAAAGATGGGCTGAAGATAAAAGTGAGACCACTCACATACAAGGACATGACTGCCACATCACTACAGACCTTCCAACAACAGAAGATGTACGGCGCCATCCAGGACTCGCAACTGTCGGACGAGGAGAAGGCCACGAGATTCAATGACGCTTTCGCCAAACTGACGGAACTGAACTCCAGCATACTGTTGAAGAATCTAGCCGCCGTGATCATGACGGACGGCACAGAGGTGACAGACCCCACACAGATCAAGGAGTTTGTAGACAACGCCAACGCCGCACTGATCAAAGAGATCGAGGAACAGATCATGGCACTGAGATCTCAGGGCGCTGTGAAACCTCTCAAACTCAAGTCCACTGAAGAACAGATCAAGAAGGGAGCACCGGCGTCATACGACGTGCCTGTGACTTTTGACACTGCAAATTTTTTCGTATAACCTTGCTTTCACAAACGGAATCTGAAATCATAAAGACCTTGAAGGACATGGAAGCGTCACAAAAAGAGTTGAAGCACGAGTTGGTAAAGGTGTGCTGGTACATGAGGGGTGGCTTATCCTATTCCGAGGCCAACGCCCTGAGTCCCACAGAACGTGAGATCATAGCACAACTGGTAAAAGATAACCTAGAGACTACGAAAAAAAGTGGTCAGCCTTTCTTCTAGAATATAGTATAATATTATGGTGCACAAAAAACCAGATAATTACAGGACATTATGTCGACTAACGATCTAGTCAAAGAACTCAAGGCCACAATCGCTGACATCACCAAGGACCGGGATGACGCGCTGGCCAACGCCAAGACCAAGGAGAGTCGGATCAAGCAACTGATGATCAAACTGGAGCACTCCACAGCGGATGTTCATTCCTGTGGACAAAAGATAGGTGATCTTAACAAGGAGATAGCCACGCTAGAGGCCAAACTAGACACCAAGGAGCGACTGTTACAGGAGGCTCTGGACAGGATCAAAAGCATACATGATGACTCAACACAAAAAGAACAATCAGACACCCACAGAGACGATCCGGACCTGGATTAGGGACTTTGTCACCAAGCCCAATGCTGTGTTCGGTGACCTACCACCTTGCCCGTTCGCCCAGAAGGCCATGGTGGACAACCGGGTGGAGTTCGTGGAACTCAACGCCACGGCAGACTGGCGCACCATCTACCAGCTGATCTGGAACACCGACTTCGACGACAAGGAGGTGTTGTGCGTTATAGCCGATCCGAGGCAATTCACGGCAACGGAAACAGTGGGCATAGCGGATGAGCTCAACAGCAGATTCATGGACAAGGACATCGTGGTGTTGGAAGACCATCCGGACATAGACGAACGTGTGCAAAATGTGAAATTGAACAACGGACACTACACATTGTTCCTGGCACAGCGATTGAGCAAATTGAACAGGTACTCGGATATGCTGGAGAAGGGTCCTTACTACCGAAACTGGTCTAGGTCTTATCTGGAATCAGTGAAAGGTTTCCGACGTCGGAAAAACGATCGATCCTAGAGTCACGCTCGCACAGTCTCCGGTATTGCTTTTTGTCCGTGCTCCACTCAGTGCCGGTCCACCACTCGAAACCCCGGAAGTTCGCCTTGTACAAGGAACTACACTCATACCCCGAGCCCATGTAAAAATACCTGATATGGTTCATAGAGGCCCACTCTATCTCCATGTCCAGCGTGATGTCTGATATCTGCACCGTGTTGGCGTGTATTACCGACTCCAGGCCTGCTAGGTCACGGCTGTCATAGGTGTCTATGGTGCTGTAGTGGTCCATTTCGTACTTGTATCTCTTCTGCTTGGTGAAACCGATGATGTTGTCAGCGGTCCCCACATAGAATAGCATGAATTGGTCCCTGTCATGGTAGTGCGCGAATGGTGTGTAGTCCTGTGAAAAACCCTTGCGCTTCATGTAATCGTCGTAGATACGTGGCAGTCCCAGTAATCTCACCATCTCCGAGGCATCGATGATTTTGGTACCGATGTCTCTGCTGTCCCACTGGTGCCGCTTGTATCTGGGTCGGTAAAGGTCTAGGTTAATACGTGTGCTTCTCGATTGGTACCACACCTCCTGATTCATTACGGGATGGTCCAGCGCTAGCCAACCGCGATCTAGGGCCTCGTGCTCCTCGTCGGAGTCCACAATGGCCATGGGTCGGCATAATACTATATCGGAGTGTTCCTGTTTGCCCAATGTGTGATCCCAGAGTAGTTCCATCGTAGTGTACTTAATGGTGTGTCAGAGACGGCTTACGCCATCTGAAACTTCGCTAGCGCTCGTTTCTTTTTTTTAACTTACGCAGTTGTAAAAAAATGACGCATTTATGCGTCGCCTGTGGTAGATGAGCAGTCACAATTCGGCTATTTCTAGCCGAACCGACTTGAACCCCTGTGGTGAGTTCGCAGTCACTATACATCGCTACCGTAGTCGGGCGGTTGTGCTGTACCCGTTAGCTCATTCATTACAACGCGAGCCCGTCAAACCCCTGTATAATGGTTCTTGGCGGACCTGGGGATTATCTTTTTCTAAGAGCCCCATCATTTTTTGCCGTTTGCATCAAAGGATTCACCTGTCGCTTGTTAGCCGCATTTCCTTGCTCACTGGTTGCGATGCTATGTTTGCCTATGAAATTTTTTGAGAAATTGTAGTTTGCCTATCGCACTTGTTTATACGAGTTTTCATCGATGGTCAACATTATTGAGTCAAACCTATCGATTTTTTATACACGATTAATTTCGCCTTAAATATTCGCCATGCAGTATAAAGTACTTCACACCACAGGCGCCTTTGGTAATTTTATAGCCTACTTAATTGATAGTCACGTTGCTGGGAACTTACTGCCTAATCCTTTGAATGCGTCTGGGTCATCCGATGACAGGAAGATATTCACAGAAAACCTACACGGAGGAGAATCTTTTTACCATCTGAAAGACGTGATCGAAAACGGCACAGGAACTAAATTTATAGGATGTGTATGGGACGACAAGTACTTTCCATACATCCTACATGCTAGTTACGGCAGATCAAATCCAGGACTATACAGGGGTTGTGGGGTTCAATATTTGGAAAAAAATTTTTTTGATTTTGCTAGGAAGAACGAAAGTGCTAAATTGGCAGGATGTGATGATTTTTTTGGAGATATACAAACGCTAAAGATGTATTTTGGTATAGATGTAGATGAAAACAATCCAACTGTTCCTAGATATATCCTTAGACAATACTTTTGGTTAAAATTTTTCAACAAAGACAAACACAAATTATGGCATGAGAACAAATGGTTAAAAAATCAACCAGCACTACTGAAACTAGACATAGAAGATATAGTCGATTATGATATGTTGCTAATATTCTTTGGAAAACTGTTTGAGAAAACTTTAGATTTCAAAAGTCTCCATGCAGATTTCTGCTTTAAAAATCAAAGCATGAAAGATTTTATTAATGCAAAAAAAATACTTACTGCTGTGACAGAGAACCGTGATATTGATATAGATTCTATAAGTGTCATAGGCGAGGCTTTTGTTTTTTTTGAGCTAGAAAAACGTTACTTCGATATCCCGTTCTTTTGTCGCACCGAGTTTTTTGCCAGCACTGGAGAGATTTTAGATTATGTGAAATATTTCCCAAATGTAATGAAACAACCTAACAAATTATTCTTAAAAGATTATAAAAGAATTTGTTCGAGGAAGTAAATGATATGAAATGGCAATACGAACAAAAAGAAATAGACGAACTGCCCAACGAATGTGTTGGCTTCGTTTACCTCATCACAAACACAATTAATGGTAGGATGTACATCGGTAAAAAGTTAGCCAGGTTCAAACGTAGCAGGCCGCCTCTTAAGGGCAAGAAGAATAAGCGTAGGTACAAGGTTGATTCTGATTGGCAAGATTACTACGGTAGTAGTGACGAACTTACAGCAGATGTCATGAAATTTGGCAAGGAAAAATTCACACGAGAAATACTGTTCTATTGTTATTCCAAGTCAGAACTTTCATACGTAGAGGCTCGTGAACAGTTTGCTCGTAAAGTACTGGAGAGCAACGACTACTATAATGGACACATACGTGTGCGTGTTCATGGCAAAGGAATATTAAAGAAATGATTCCTATAAAAGGATTCTCAACATTTGATCCATTGAAACACTGCATAGTTGGCAAAGCTCATGATCCAAAGGACGTTGATAATTCTTTGAAAAAAATCATGGAAGAAACAGGGGAGGACCTCAATAAATTATGTGAAATTTTGTCCACGTTTGGTGTGACTTGCCATAGGCCTCAAGCAGAGGACACTAGTTCCCGTCCGCCTATATCTCCTAGAGATTATTTCATAGCATTAGGCGAAAACTTATTTGTGGGCAAAGTCATAGCGGGATATAAAGAAATACTTGCAGAAATTGGAAAAGAAAAAATAAAATTGTATAAAAACGACGACATATCCAGCGGCAATATGGTCAGGTGTGGTAACCACATACATTGGGATATTAGTTTAGATGTACAGGAAAAAACCGAAAAGAGCATCAAGCAATGGTTAGCAGAAAGAGGATACAGAATTTCCGTGACGAGATATGGTTGGCACATGGATGGGGTGTACAGCATTCTCAAACCAGGAGTGATAGTAGCATCTCGCGATTTATCTGAATTAGAACAAATATATCCAAGATGGGATATTTGCTATGTTGATGCAGATCAAAATGAAACACCTATCAAACATCCATGGGGTGGTAACCATATGGAAAGTAATTATGGAGTCAATATTCTATCTATAAATGAAAAAACCTGCATAACAACCGCTGTGAACAAACCCGTGCTTGGTTTTTTAAAAAAGCACAAGATTGAACCAGTATTATGCACTATGAGACATAAAGCATTCTGGGACAACGGTATTCACTGCATGACACAGGATCTTTATAGAGAAGGTGTCCTTGAAAATTATTTCTAAAAAAAACCCCCAACTGATTCAGTCAGGGGTTTTGGGTTTTGCAAAATCCAATTATCGATTACGCTGACTCTTTGGCCGCGTTCTTGACTTCTTGAATCTCTTTTCTTCTTGCTTTGATCAATTTAGCGAGATTGGCTAGAGCCTTTCTGGCTCTTGTAGCAGAGGCTTTAACACCCTTATCTACGAACTTACCATTCTCTTCTGAGTAAGTCTGTATCTCTGTCATGATCTGTTCATGTGTTTCGTTTGACATATGTTTTTTCCTTCCTTCGTTATCGTACGATATAATTAATTAACATATGTTTAATTTAAGCACACAAGATGTGGTTCAGTCAATTAAAAAAGCACCTTTGGTAAATTTAAATGGTATATTCTATCAGGAATATCATGACTTTTTTGGTAAATCTATGTTAGACCAACTGACTAACCTTGAGAATTTTGATTATACCCATCTCGAACGGCAGGAACATAAACCGAGACAAAAAATTTCATATCATGATGAGATAATAAAAAGATTGAAAATTTTTTTTATGCATACTTCTATAACAGACGCATTAGAAAGTAAATTTAAAACAACTTTATCGTTCACAAGTGTTGATATATGGAGAGATAGTGTCGGATATAAACTGTTACCGCACACAGACGATCACAGTATAAAGCTCGCACTACAAATATACCTAGGTGACAATAATGTGGGTACGTCCTTGTACGACAGCAAAGACAATATTATCAAAAGTTTTGAGTATCGCACAAATTCAGGATACGCACTGCTAAACACCAAATTAAGTAGACACGGAACAACAGCCGATGTCACTCACGGAAATAGGATAAGCATTTATGTTAGATATAGATAATTTAAAATTATCGGATTTGAAAAAAACATTGGTTCCACTGCAGGATTCGTATTTGACAGAACTTAAAGAAAAATGGTATAGTGATCCTCAAAAACCAATAGGACACAACGAGTTCATAGACATGGCTAGTTCTTGGTTTAAATCAACTAAAATAAACGATTTACAAGGTTGGTCAAAATTTCCATGTGTAGACGTGATAATGGGGTGTACACATTTTATCGAAAGTTTGGCCAGTAAAAATAAATGGAACATTCAAATTTTAGCAAAGGAATATGCCTATTACTCGGTTATGGGAAAACATTCTACAGCACCAAAAAAATTAAAAGAGGGAATACCTTTGATTGTGTCTCTTCCTAATTATTATTATGGAAACAGACCAGACTGGCAAGAAGTATTAAAAGAATGTGAACAAAAAGATATCGATATACATATCGATTGCGCATGGGTTGTTGCGGCAAAAGGTTTCGATTTTGATTTCGACCATCCTAACATTAAATCATTTGCTATGAGTATGTCTAAGTATAATCTTACATGGAACAGGATTGGATTAAGATGGTCGAGGCAAAGGACAATGGATTCATGTTCGTTGATCAGTGCTCAAAGGAAGTACAACGAATTGACCACTGCCTGTGGTGCTTTTATGATTGATAATATTACTAGAGACTACGGTTGGGAGAAATATGGATTTTTGGTGCAGAAGATTTGTGATAAATTGAATTTAAAAAAGACTATGTATTTCTATGTGCTTAAGGATAGTAATAATAATTTGTACTCCATAGGAGACATATTAGGCCAAATTAAACAATAATGTCGACATCGTTCGCGTAGTTTGTAAAGCCGTTTTCTTTGACTACTTTTAGTACTGAATTGACCCTACTAACCAATTCATCTTTGTGCGATATTAGGAATATGTTTTTTTGTTGTGTCCTCGCCATGTCTTTGAGAACAGCCATAGAACTCTCTACTCCGGATATGTCCATTCCAGCGTCTACAAGTTCATCGATGAACAGCAGATTAATTTGTTGATAAAGGCTTTCCCATACATCTCTGAACGCCCAACTCAAACTTAGTATCAATCTATTTCTTTCACCTCTACTTAGGTTGTCAAAGTCTAATTCTCTACCTAATTCCTCGATACGTACACTTAGGTCTGATTGGAATGTGACAGTGTGTGGCAGTTTGACCTTGCCTAGGAAAAATGCCAGTCTTTGATTCAAGTAAGTTAGATTTTGTTCTATGATTCTTGTTCTTATGAAGCTGTCTTTTGCGGTCAGCAGTTTGTACAGGAAGTCTTGATGCCTGTGTAGATCTTCTAACTCGTTGGCTTTCTCGTAGTCCACTTCCTGTATAGCCTTCATCTCTAGCTCTTCGATCTGTTCTGCATAGGTATCATCTTTCTTCTCGGTATGTTCTAACTGTCGCTTCAGGTCCTGTAATGATCCTTTGTGGTTATAGGCCTCGTCTATGGTGTCGTAGTAGGTGTCGGGTACCTGTCCTAGATCGCCTATATCTTCTACGGCCTGTTGTATTTGAGCAAGATCATTTTTTAATTTGTCTGCATATTCTCGGTTTTCTGTTAAGTTTGCCTTCAGTTTACTGACTAGATGTTCGTGTTTGTCGTCGTGCAAGGCTTGTTCACATGTGGGACATTTGGCCGCCTTGGCGAACTCCAAATCCTTCTCGGTTTTCTCTACTGTGCTCTCTGCCTTGGTTAAAGAGTCTTCGTGATACGCCTTCTCTTTCATTAAGTTACGTAACGCGGTTTGTAACTCGTTGTGCTTCTGTAGTTTTTTGTGTTTCTCGATTTCGATCTCGCTGTCTACTTTTTCTAACTCTGCAATGGCCTTCCGGAAACTTTCGATGTCCTGTGCCTTTTGTTTGCTCCAAGCGGCACTTCTGATCTTTAAACTTTCTATGGATTCTTGTATCTTTTCGTTAGATGCTACCTTGGCATCGATTTTCATTTTTTCCTCAGTAAGCAACTGTTTGGTGGCCTTTTGTTTCTCTCTCAGTAGGTCCGCTTTTTGTGACAGCAGTGTAATACCTAACAACTGTTCTATGATTTCTCTCTGTTCTGCCTGCTTGGTCGAGAGGAATGGTTGTGTATAGGTGTTCAGTGCTACTATGTTCTTGAACATCGCATGAGTCATGCCTAGCAGTCGATTAATTTCTACTTGGGTCTCTCTGTTCTCGCCCTGTGCCTCGTTGGAATCTGTTTTCTGCTCTATGTCGTTGGCGTAGAACCTAAATATCTGTGGTTTACGACCACGCTCTATGGTGTACGTGATGCCGTTTTTAATAAACTTAACACTTACCAACATTCCCTTCTCATTGGTTTTGTTTACAAGATTATCCCTCCTGATGTTGGTCAGGGCCTCACCGTAGAACACATAACTCAATGCGTTTATTATGGTTGTCTTACCTGTACCATTTCTGGCACCTGCGTCGTCACCACCCAGGTCCATGTTCTCACCTATTACTAGTACTAGACTTTTATTTGAGAAGTCGATGGCCTGTGCCTGGTTGCCCACGCTCATGAAGTTCTTGACTGTTATTTCCTTAATCGTTAACATTCTTTTTCCTACGTTTCTTTTTGCCTATGTTCTCTATTGCCTCGTAAACTTCCGGAGGAGTTGAAAGTGTGTGTTGTTCAACCCATCTCTTATATCCTCTCAGCCATTCTTCCTGGGTCACAGGTTTTGACAGTTGATCTAAAAGTGTTTTCCTGTTCACGGGGAGCTCTAGGTCTCCCTTTAGTGCTTTTATCAATTTCTTTTTACTGATTCTCGACATCTAGATCATTGTAGATCGCTGTGAGTATGTTCTTGTCATACACCTCCGAATCCACCCCTTGTAGTTGTTTGAGTACGATCTGATCCACACTGTCAAACTTCTGTATTTCCACCTGTGGTTGCTGTGCGGCATCGATCTGTTCTGGTATAAGTTGTAATTCCCTCAGTTGATACTTGTCTATGAATGTCTCTCTGATGAAATTGGCCTCCTCATAACTTATCTTAATATCTAATGTGACCCTCACGTACATCTTGGGTTTCAAGTGTTTGTCGGGATCTGCCAGCAGTTCGCTGATCTTTATGGTCCTGTATCTGGGCATATCTGGCCAGTTTATGAACTTAGGTTCGCCGCCGTATTCCAACACCATCATGCCACGCTCGTCGTCACCTGCGTCTGCGTAGTTGTGTGGGAAGGCGTTACCCATGTATGTGATATTCTTCATGTATTGTCGTTTGTGGAAGTGTCCAGAGAACACTTTGCCACAGCCTGCGAAATGATCCGCCTGTATCGTGCCTGTGTCTGGCATCTCCACCATGGCGTTCATCTTGAAGTAAGGCAGTTCGAAGTGTCCGAACACATATTTCTGAGTCATCTTCTCAATCTTCTTGTATTCGTCTTCTACGATCCATGGTAGTATGGCAACGTCGTCTTCCACTAGCCATTCGTTGACTATGTGTATGTTAGGTATGTTCCTGATGTATTCCATGGAATTGATCTCTCGCTTGTCTCTATAGTACAGGTCATGGTTGCCCATTATGACATAGACTTTCTCGAAAGCCCGCCCCAGTCTTTCTATGTTGGAAACTGTGTAGTTCATTGTACTGACGTTAGTGGCAGATCTGTGGTGATGCCAGTCGCCTAGGAATATACAGGTCTCACAGTCGTGTGCCTTTGCCTGTTCTATGAACCATATCACGAAAGCCTCACAGTCGTCGTTGTGTATCCTTGAATTGCCTTTAAGTCCAAAGTGTATGTCTGTGAAGCAGGCTACCTTTTTAAAGAATGCCATTGGTTACCATTTCTTCTTTACTATGGGTTTGTGATTGGTCATGTCTATCTTGTTTTTGAATTTCACTTCATCAAAATCTTCCGAGTCCAGTTTGCCCTTCATCTTTAGTTTCTTGTTCAGTTTTGCCAGCGTGGTCTTGTTGACCTCGTGGACATCGCCGTGTGCGGTCTTCATCTTTTTCACATATGATGGTCCGGCGGTCTCGTTCTCGTTCTGTCTGGTGAAGCTCGGCATCATGCCATTGAACTCCAACAGGTCGTCCCTGATGGCCTGGTTCTTCTTTTCAATGTTCAATATCCTTGTGAAACTGTTTGTGATTGCCGCCGTGTAGTAGGCGAACGGGTTGTCTGACTTTGATTCGTCGAACTGTAAGCCGATCTGACTCAGTTGCATCAGTGCCTGTGACTGCATCTCGTCGTTGTAGGTGTACCCCCTCCAATTGGCTCTAGTACCGTACCTCTCACAAAGTTTCATGTACATCAAGGCTAATTGGTTGGTCATCTTGCCATGATCCGCTGAGAAGTAGCCGTTGCTCATGCCACCCACCCAGTGTGATTTTCCAACACAAACTGGTTTGCCCTTCTTGTCCAATCGGTAGTGCTGGAACGGTGGGAAGTTGACCTTGCTGTGATGGTCTGCTGTCTGCTTGGGATTCTTCTTACGGGTGTCGTCCATGGGCACATGGTCGAACATCATCACACGGAACACCAGTTCCGTCTTGTCGATCTTCCGAGGAGATACTGTGTAGTCCGCTAGTTTGATTTTCTTCAGTCCGGCATCCTTGGCCTGCTCCCAGGCCTCCTGTGTGAGACGCTTGGCCTTGTTCTTCTTGGCCTCCGCTATGCTCCTGATGTTGATCTTCTTTAGATTGGGCACTATGATGTCGTACTGTGAGTCTTCCGGCGTCACGTACGAGCAGTAGGTGTTCTTGCTGGCGTGTATCTGTGCCAGCAGATCCCTGTTGTTAAGATATTTCACTCTCTTCATAAATTCCTTTGTTTAATATAATGTAGAA
>Ga0255772_10004199_pt1 | contig 13630 bp, 10 predicted proteins | sample 071ome_34_FD_179970 | JGI IMG/M metagenome (GOLD analysis project Ga0255772, IMG submission 179970) | Coastal salt marsh microbial communities from the Groves Creek Marsh, Skidaway Island, Georgia - 071411BT metaG (version 2) | ecosystem: Environmental > Aquatic > Marine > Intertidal zone >...
CAACTCGAGCTCTATCAAGCGTTCCATCATACTCCGCCTACGTTTTGGCATTTTCCTATCGTCCTGGGGAGCGATGGGGTGAAGCTGAGCAAGCAAACTGGCGCTCAATCCGTTGATGTAAGTACACCCGCTGACAATTTGAAAAGAGCCTTAAGATTTCTTGGCCAATCAAGCCCTGATTCGAAAGAAACGAGCAAGATCCTCAAGAGCGCAGTCACCGCTTGGCAGCCAGCCCAGGTCCCTAAACTCATGGGCCGCAGCCTGTAGCGCTGCCAACGACCTGACGAGAATCTAGGCAGTTAATGAGGCGACTCCAAGGCCGAGGCCGCCAGCTAGATTCATCTGCTAAACTCGGCCTCAACTTCACTCATTGCGGCGTCCACAGATTAGTTGTTGTCCATCGAACCAAAGAACATCAGCCCAGCAGCGAGATACGTTGTAGAGGGGCTGCAAAAGGCAGGCTTTACCGCTTATGTGGTGGGTGGCTGTGTCAGAGATTTGCTCCTTGGCCATCAACCCAAGGACTTCGATGTCGCAACCAATGCAACGCCAGAGGAAGTGCACGAGCAATTTCGGGGCTCGCGGCTGATTGGTCGTCGATTCAGGCTCGTGCACGTCCGCAAAGGTCGAGAGGTCATTGAGGTATCAACGTTCCGAGGCAGCCAACCTCACGCCGAACAGAGACCAGCGCACGGCAACAACGAAAACATCTTCGGAACCTTCGAGGAAGACGCTTTTCGCCGAGACTTCACCATCAATGCCCTCTATTACGACCCCACGAAGCAGGAGCTGCTTGACCCAACGGCGCAGGGGTTAACAGACCTGAGCGCGCGAGCGTTAGTCATCATTGGCGACCCGTTGACTCGTTTCACAGAAGATCCTGTCCGAATGATTCGCGCTGCTCGGTTTTTGGCAAAGCTCGATTTTAAGATCGACCCATCGCTTAAGACAGTGATCAAAAAAAATGCCGCACTGCTACAACTGGTCGCGCCAGCTCGACTATTTGAAGAGTTTCTTAAGCTGTCACTCGCGGGGCAATCAGAGTCAACATTTGAAGCGCTGAATGATCTCAATCTGCTCCACCCTATGTTTCCGTTTAAGCATCAAACCCATCAACTGACCGCGTTCGAGAGACACGCACTCGCATCGACTGATGAGCGCATACGATCAGGAAAGTCGGTCACCCCAGCTTTCTTGCTAGCGTCCCTGCTGTGGGATGGCTTCTTAGCCCAAAAACAGAGGTCCTTAGAGCAGGGGCTTGGCCTGCTGGATGCCGCGCAAGCGGCATCTGACACCACGGTGCTTGATCAGTTACCTGCGATTGCGATTCCGAAACGCTTTACTCAAACCATGAAAGAAATATGGGAACTTCAAGATCGGCTGGAATTCAAAGTGGGGCGCCGCCCCCTAAGATTGCTCGAGCACAAGCGTTTTAGGGCCGCTTATGATTTCCTGCTACTGCGAGAGAAAGAGGACTCAAAACTAACCGAACCCGCCGATTGGTGGACTCGCGTACAGGGCGAGTCTCCCGACGTCCAGCGAGACATGTTGAAACTACTCGATCGTCATCCCAAGCAGCCGCGGCGAAGGAAGAAACGCCAACGAAAGCCCTCACCTCCATTTGAGAGCCCATCAGAGTAGGCCGAACTAGATTTAACTCTTGCGATCACGGTCGATGGTCATTCGAGTGTGCTTGAACGATTCCGCTGGCCGTGGCGAGATTCTCGGCCACGGCATGACTACAGTTTCCTGGCCCACAAACTTGTGGCAACCTTCAAGCAAATCACAAGGAGTCACGGACAATGTCCGAGGAGAAGCTATACCCCGTCTTTGCGGAGGCAGCCGCCAATACTCACCTTACAGAGGCTCAATACCGAGCCATGTACGATGCTTCGATAGCTGATCCAGAATCGTTCTGGGCAGAACAAGCACGTTCAACTCTCACCTGGTCTACTCCTTTTTCATCGGTTGTTGAATCTAACTTAAGGGAGGGACAAGCCAAGTGGTTCGCCGACGGTTCGTTGAACGTGACAGTCAACTGTATCGACCGACACCTTCCGGACCGCGCCGATCAAGCGGCGATTATCTGGGAAGGGGACGAACCTACTGATTCGTTGACCATCACTTACAGCGAGCTCAGCACCCGCGTCAACGTCATGGCCAATATTTTAAAGTCGCGAGGCGTTAAGAAGGGCGATCGCGTGTGCATTTACATGCCGATGATTCCTGAGGCGGCTTACGCAATGTTAGCTTGCGCTCGAATTGGCGCGATCCACAGCGTGGTATTCGGAGGATTCTCTCCGGGAGCGCTGCGAGACCGGATTTTGGACGCCAACTGCGAGTCAGTGATTACTGCGGACGAAGGCGTCAGGGGGGGCAAGACGATCCCACTCAAGCACAATGTTGATCTAGCTGTTGAAGAGTGCCCGAATGTCCACACGGTTCTCGTGGTCCCTCGAACAGGCGCTGGTATGGCGATGGTACCCGAAAGAGACGTGGACTATGCGGCGGCGGCGATCAATGCCTCAGTCGACTGTGCCCCAGAGGCAATGAATGCCGAGGACCCTCTTTTTATTCTCTACACTTCAGGGAGCACAGGGAAACCGAAAGGAGTCTTGCACACCACCGCCGGCTACTTGCTTGGCGCAGCCATGACCCATCGTTATGTCTTCGACTATAAGGATGGTGACATCTATTGGTGCACTGCGGATGTGGGCTGGGTAACCGGACACTCCTATATCGTTTACGGCCCACTAGCTAATGGCGCAGTCACGCTCATGTTTGAGGGCGTGCCTACCTATCCGGATGCTGGCCGTTTCTGGCAAATCATCGACAAGCATGCAGTCAATATCTTCTACACGGCCCCCACCGCACTGCGATCGCTGATGAGCCTTGGGGAAGAATTTGTGACGAAGAGTAGTCGCAGTTCTTTAAGACTGCTGGGGTCAGTTGGTGAGCCCATCAACCCTGAGGCTTGGGAGTGGTACTTCCATATTGTTGGCGATAGCCGTTGCCCTATCGTAGATACCTGGTGGCAAACAGAAACTGGCGCAATCATGATCACGCCGTTACCTGGTGCAATCGCGCTGAAACCTGGTTCAGCCACGCTCCCATTCTTCGGGGTTGAGCCCGTGCTGTTGGATGCCGAGGGACAAGAACTAGAGGGTGAGGCTTCCGGCAACTTAGCGATCCGTTCATCGTGGCCGAGCCAGATCCGAACGGTTTATGGCGACCACAAGCGCTGTGTCGACACGTATTTCACAACCTACCCAGGCTATTACTTTACAGGCGATGGTGCCCGACGTGACGCTGACGGCTATTACTGGATCACGGGTCGTGTGGATGACGTTCTGAATGTCAGCGGCCATAGAATGGGAACAGCAGAGGTCGAGAGCGCATTGGTGTTACACCCCTCGGTCGCCGAGGCAGCAGTGGTTGGGTACCCCCATGACGTCAAAGGTCAGGGTATCTATTGCTTTGTCACACTCATGCAGGGCACTGAAGGGACAGACGAACTAAGACAAGCTCTGGAGCAGATGGTTAGAACGGAGATTGGAGCGATAGCAAAACCCGACATCCTGCAGTGGGCACCAGCCTTACCAAAAACGCGTTCCGGCAAGATCATGCGCCGTATTTTGAGGAAGATTGCGGAGAATGAGCTCGATCAGCTCGGTGATACCAGCACACTGGCCGACCCTAGCGTGGTAGACGATCTAATCCAAAACAGCCCCACAGCGAATCGATAGACGAGGCAAAAAAAAGGCGCATTGAGCGCCTTTTTTTGATTGCTCGAAAGCAATCGTGTTTCAACCAAAGTGGACCCATATTCTTATGACGGCTGCTCCTCGCTACCGTCATTCTCAGTTGGGTCAGCTGCCTCATCAGCAGGTGCATTAGCGCCCTCAGTCGCTTGCGTCTCTTCGGTTTCAGCCTGACTAGCGTCACTCGTCGCGCTCGCATCGTCCGAATGTTGCGCCGTTTCCTCGGCGTCAGAAGCCTCATCGGCCTGCGCTTCTTCCTCGGGCACCTCTTTCATCGAGAGTTTGATTCGGCCGCGTTCTACGTCGAGAACGATGACTCGAACCTCCTGACCCTCTGATAGGTAATCAGTGACTTTCTCAACGCGCTCTTTGGCGATTTGAGAGATATGAACCAGACCATCTTTTCCAGGCAGAATATTCACGAATGCACCAAAGTCGGCGATTTTGTTCACTTTACCTGTATAGATTTGGCCAACTTCGGCCTCTGCTGTAATCCCTTCGATTAAAGAGACTGCCTTGTCGCGCGACTCAAGTCCCTCACCAAAAATGGTAATGGTGCCATCGTCGTCTATGTCGATAGAGGCACCGGACTCCTCAGTGATTGATCTGATCGTTGCACCGCCCTTACCAATGACGTCACGAATCTTGTCTGAATCCACTTTCATCGTGACCATCGAGGGGGCAGTTTCAGCCACTTCGTCTCGTGATCGACCAATCACTTTATTCATCTCGCCCAAGATATGGAGCCGTGCTTCACGCGCCTGCTCAAGTGCGGAATCCATAATCTGTTCGGTAATGCCCTGAATTTTGATATCCATCTGCAGGGCGGTGACCCCTGTTTCGGTACCCGCGACTTTGAAGTCCATGTCGCCCAGGTGATCTTCATCACCGAGGATATCAGTCAACACTGCAAAACCATCGTCCTCGAGCACGAGGCCCATGGCCACTCCGGCCACAGGCGCCTTCAAAGGCACTCCAGCGTCCATCAAGGACAGGCTTGCGCCGCACACCGATGCCATTGAGGAAGAACCATTAGACTCGGTGATTTCCGACACCACCCGCGTGGTGTAAGGCCAGTCCTCAGCTTTTGGTAAAACTGCAGCAATGCCTCGCCGTGCCAAACGACCATGACCAATCTCACGGCGCTTTGGCCCACCCACAAATCCTGTTTCCCCGACACTGTAGGGAGGGAAGTTGTAATGAAGCATAAAGGGATCTCGGTATGAGCCCTGCAACGCATCAATAATTGCAGCATCTCTCATTGAACCGAGTGTGGTGGTCACCAGCGCTTGAGTTTCGCCGCGGGTAAATAAGGCAGACCCATGCGTTCGCGCCAGCACACCAACCTCGACGCGGATATCACGTACGGTTTTTGTATCTCTTCCATCGATGCGAGGTTGACCATCAATGATGGCCCGACGAACCGTTTTCTTCTCGATTTTGCCGAAAATTTCACTGACCTCATCTCGCGACGGGCCTTCTTCCGACACAAATTGCGCTAATGCTTCTTCTTTGAGCGCGGCGACTGCATCTTGCCGCTTCATTTTCTCACTGATCTGATAAGCCTCAGACAGCTTTTGACCAGAGGCCTCTACCATTGCATCCATCAGCGACTGGTTGACGGGTTCTGGCGTCCAGTCCCAGGACTCAACCCCGACCACTTCGCAGAACTCATTGATTGCACGAATGACCACCTGCATTTCTTGATGCGCATACAAAACTGCGCCGAGCATTTGGTCCTCGGTCAGTTCCTTCGCCTCTGACTCAACCATCAAGACCGCTGACTCGGTACCCGCAACCACCATGTCAAGATAGGAATCCTCTAACTGGGACATCGTTGGATTCAATTGATACCCTTCTCGAGTAAAGCCAACTCTTGCTGCACCAATAGGCCCAGCAAAAGGGATTCCCGATAACGCCAGTGCGGCAGACGTGCCAATCATTGCAGGAATATCGGGGTCAATGTCTTTTTCTGCCGAAACTACCTGGCAAGTCACCTGCACTTCATTCATGAACCCCTTAGGGAATAATGGCCGAATGGGTCGATCAATCAACCTTGAAGTCAGGGTTTCTTTCTCAGAAGGTCTTCCTTCCCGCTTAAAGAATCCCCCAGGGATCTTTCCAGCAGAGTAGGCTCTCTCTTCGTAGTTGACGGTTAAAGGGAAAAAACTCTGCCCAGGGTTCGCTTCTTTGCGGCCAACCACAGACACTAAAACTGCTGTCTGACTCATGGTTACAAGCACAGATGCAGTCGCTTGCCTTGCAATTCGACCCGCTTCCAGGACAACCTCATGGTCGCCGTAATTAAATTTCTTTTGTATTGGATTCACACTTTTCTCCGTTTCAAATCCAGCAATTACCGTCGTAAGCCCAATCGCTTGATAACATCGGCATAGCGGTCAGCGTTCTTTCGCATGAGGTAGTTCAGTAATTTTCGTCGCTGACTAACCATTCTCAACAGTCCGATTCGAGAATGGTGATCGTGTTTATGCGCCTGAAAATGCCCTTGGAGCTTATTGATATTTGCTGTTAACAACGCGATCTGTACCTCTGGGGAGCCTGTGTCTGTCTCAGACGCTCCGTATTCTTTTACGATCGCTACTTTTTCTTCATTGCTTAAAGCCATGTTGCTTTCCTTCTAATATGCCATCGCTCATAGGCGATTCGTTGGTCTTACTTTCCTGTTGTAAGGCATGTCCGCGCATATTTGCAGACACCCTCTCCTATTGCGCTGCGATCAATCGCCGCGGCGCAATCTTTCCATCGTCGAGCACCTCCCCGATTCCTATAAATCGTTCTTCAGTGCCTAACGAGTGAAATAGTTGCACTAATCCAGCCTTCGGAGCGCTAGAAACCTGAACGGGCTGTCCCTGTAGTAGATACGCGCCGGTATGCTCAGATAACTCGACTCTTGGCAAATTCACCACTGCCTCTTGAATGGGCAATAGCAAGGGGTCCATTCCTTCTGGCCCGTCGCCGCTGCGCCCTACCACCGTATCCATCGATACGGCATCCTCAATGCTGAACTGTCCGACACCCGTTCTTCGCAGTTCAGCAACATGCGCGCCGCAGCCAAGCTCCGTTCCTATGTCCTCTGCTAAAGATCGGATGTAAGTGCCTTTAGAGCAGTGGACCCCAAGGTCCAGTGTTTCCGGTCCCATTCCTCGCAAAACTAATTCGAAGATGGTGACGGGCCTTGCTTCCCTCTCAACTTCTATTCCTTGTCTCGCCAACTTATAAAGCGGCTGACCGTCTTTCTTGATGGCCGAATACATCGATGGTGTTTGATGTATTTCCCCTCTAAATCGACCCAAACACCTTTCCACCACTTCCTCGGTCAGTAAAGGTACAGGCGTTTTGGCAACGATCTCGCCCTCTCGATCGCCCGTTGCCGTCTGGGTGCCAAGCGAAATGGTGGTCTCATAGCGCTTGTCTGAATCAAGCAAATATTGCGAAAACTTGGTTGCTTCTCCGAAGCAAATGGGTAAAACCCCTGTTGCGATCGGATCCAAACTCCCTGTATGACCAGCTTTCGCTGCACCATATAAGCGCTTGACTTGTTGGAGCGCGCCATTTGACGTTATTCCCGCGGGTTTGTCCAGCAGCAATATGCCGTCTAGCGGGCGGCCCTTTCCTTTTCTTCTAGCCAATGCCGCTACTCTTGATCGGCTTCGGGCCGCGCTTGTCTCAAGGCCCGATCAATCCGATCGCCCGTCACGAGGCTCTCATCAAAATGAAACTTCAGCTTCGGTGTGACTCGAGTTTTCATCGCTCGACCCAACCACTTACGTAAAAAAGATGCGGAATTACTGAGCAATAACTCCGTTTCTTCTGCTCGTTCCTCTGGAAAGACCGTGAAGAACACGTTCGCATGAGACAGGTCTTTCGAGACCTCTACGTCGCTGATCGTGACCATGCCTAGCCGAGGGTCTTTTAGCTCACGTTGCACAGCTACAGCCAATTCTTTTTGAATCTGATCAGCAACCCGGTCAACACGGCTAAAGCCTGCTTGCATGCCTATCGTCGAGCCTATAGGGCTCGAGCAACCTCTCTCGTGTCGAACACTTCAATCTGATCTTTCACACGGACATCGTTGTAGTTCTTAACGCCAATCCCACACTCTGTGCCACTTCTGACCGATTCAACCTCATCTTTGAAGTGCCTCAAGCTCTCTAATTCGCCTTCATAGATAACGACGTTATCTCTCAGGACACGAATCTTTTTACTTCGGAACACCGAGCCTTCGACGACCATGCATCCTGCAATGGCACCAAATTTCTTGCTATCAAATACGTCGCGGACTTCTGCGATGCCGACAATTTCCTCTCGGATCTCTGGAGCCAACATGCCAGACAATGCAGCTTTGACATCGTCAACTAAATCGTAGATGACCTTGTAGTAGCGAAGGTCAATGCCTTCTTTCTCGACAAGGCGCTTAGCTTGTGTATCGGCGCGAACGTTGAAGCCAAATACCACGGCGTTAGCGGTGACCGCGTAGTTAATATCGGTCTCAGATAGCCCACCCACACCCGAAAAAACTACGTTGACTCTGACTTCGTCGTTTCCTAGTTCATGCAAGGCGGCCACAATCGCTTCGAGTGACCCTCTCACGTCTGCCTTCACAACAATATTGAGTGCTTGCGCCTCTTGCCCACCAAAGCTTGCTAGAAGGTTGTCGAGTGTGACCGCTGGCGAAGCGAGTCTTTCGTTTTTGCTTCTATCCTTTCGGAATTCAGCAACTTCTCTAGCAGACTTTTCGTCTTTTGTGACGACAAACTGATCGCCGGCCGCAGGAGTACCATCCAATCCCAGAATTGAGACGGGTGTAGCGGGCCCAGCAACTTTCAGCGGTTGACCATTCTCATCGCTCATCGCTCGGGTTCTGCCATACTGCTCACCAGCCACCACGATGTCACCCTGCTTTAACGTACCGTTCTGGATCAAAAGTGTTGCAACAGAGCCTTTGCCTTTATCGAGCCTCGACTCGATCACGACACCCTGCGCTGGACCATCTTCAACGGCAGTCAATTCAAGGAGCTCAGCCTGCAGCAGTACCGCTTCTAGCAACTGATCGATACCTTCGCCGGTGATTGCCGAAACGGGTATGAACTGAGTATCGCCACCCCACTCCTCGGGAATGACCTCTTTTGCTGCCAACTCATTTTTCACCCGATCGGGATCCGCGCCTTCTTTATCGATCTTGTTAACCGCCACCACGAGCGGGACACCTGCTCCCTTCGCATGTTGCACCGCCTCCTCAGTTTGCGGCATTACCCCATCATCAGCAGCAACAACGAGAATCACGATATCTGTCGACGTGGCGCCTCTTGCTCGCATGGCTGTAAACGCCGCGTGCCCTGGAGTGTCAATAAAGCAAATTTCACCGTGATCAGTGCCAACGCGGTACGCACCGATGTGCTGGGTGATTCCTCCAGCCTCGCCGCTGGCCACCTGAGTGTTACGAATATAATCAAGCAGCGATGTTTTACCGTGATCGACGTGCCCCATCACTGTCACCACAGGCGCTCTTGGTTCGGGTGTTGCGTCGTATACCAGTGCCTGTTCTAGCTCTGTTTCTACACTGTTGGCGTCGATCAATTTGACCTGGTGACCAAACTCTTCAACCACCAATGCGGCTGTTTCTTGATCGATGGAGGCATTCACATTCGCCATTACCCCGAGCCCCATCAGCGACTTCATCACCTCGGTCGCCTTCACGGACATTTTCTGGGATAACTGCTGCACAGTAATGGTGTCTGCCAACTCAACTTCCCGCACAATCTCTTGAGTTGGCGCATTAAATTCGTGGGTCTTGTTCGCCTTTGGTACTGCTGACGCTCGTCTTGACCTTAGATTTTCGCCAAGACCTAGCGTGCTCGATGAAGTCTCTGTCACATCTTCTTCTAGCAGGTCATCCACTTCTTCGACGAACAGCTCTTCGACTCGTTTCTTTCGGTTTCCGTGCTTGGCTTTCTTTTGCTGGATTTCATCAAGATCAATGTCTTTGCGATCTCGTTTGTCCTTTCGGGAGCTGACCCGTTCATCGCTTTCTTTCCCGCTGTCGCCCGATTTTTCCTGACTAGCTTTCGCCGCTTCTTGCGCTGCTTTCCGGGCTTTTGCCTCTTCTTCCGCCTTCGCTTTAGCCGCTCTTTCCTCGGCTTCTAACCGTTTGGCCTCAGCTTCCTTTTCCGCCGCAATATGCGCAGCCCGGCGAACTGCTTCTGGATCCAGCTGCTCAGGTTTAGTCTCTACCACCTCTTCAATGATTGGCTCCGCGGGTGCAGCTGGCGCCGCATCCTCAGTCTCGACCTCAGGTGGCGCCTGCTCTCTGCGGACATAGGTCCTTTTCTTACGAACTTCTACATTGACCGTCCGACCTCGGCCCGCTGAACCTCCGGCTTTCACAGTGCTGAGTGTTCGACGCTTCAGAGTAATCTTTTTGGGACCGCCCTCGGTTTCTCCGTGTGCGCGCTTCAAAAATGCAAGGAGGGACTCCTTTTGAGCCTCATCAACTGCATCGCCCTCCTCCTTCTGCGGTAATCCAGCCTCCTGCATCTGCTGCAGCAAGCGGTCCACTGGAGTTCCTACGATTTCAGCTAATTGTTTAACCGTTGTATCAGCCATGATTCTTTCCTCTCATATCCGCACTCGTAACGCCGCTCTCACTCAAACCATGGGGCGCGAGCCGTCATGATGATTTCGCCTGCTAATTCCTCGGTCATCGATTCAATATCCATTAAATCGTCGATCGCTTGCTCGGCTAAGTCTTCCATTGAAACGATTCCTATTGCAGCGAGATCGTAGGCCAATTTAGTTGTCATTCCTTCCATTCCGAGGAGGTCCTCATGAGGTTCCTCGGCAATTCGCGTGGCTTCGTCTGCAAGTGCCTGAGTGGTCAAGACGTTACGCGCCCGACTTCGGAGCTCTTCAACGATCTCTTGATCAAACCCTTCAATAGCAAGCATCTCATCCAACGGCACGTAAGCAATTTCTTCCAACGTTGTGAAACCCTCTTCAAGCAGCACCACAGCAACGTCCTCGTCCACATCTAGCTGTTCCATGAAGTTGGTTACGATTTGTCCCGCTTCCTCTTCTTGCTTCTCGCTGGCTTCCTCTTCAGTCATGATGTTGAGCGCCCAGCCAGTGAGCTCACTTGCAAGCCTTACATTTTGACCGCCACGTCCAATTGCTTGAGCGAGATTATCCTCGGACACAGCGATATCCATACTCTGCGTTTCTTCATCGACCACAATTGAAGCGACTTCAGCAGGCGCCATTGCGTTGATGGCGAGCTGAGCCACATTGTCATCCCAAAGGACAATATCGATTCGCTCGTTGCCCAATTCTCCTGAGACCGCTTGGACTCTTGAGCCCCGCATTCCTACGCAGGCTCCAACAGGGTCGATGCGCCCATCATTGGTCTTGACCGCAATCTTTGCTCTTGAACCGGGGTCTCGGGCTGCACCCAATATTTCGATTACACCATCGGCGATTTCTGGAACTTCTATCTTGAACAACTCGATCAGGACGCTCGAGCTCGTGCGTGTCAGCACCAGTTGGGGCCCCCGAGCTTCGGGGCGAATCTCGTGAAGCAGCGCTCTGACGCGATCGCCGACTCGAAACAATTCTCTGGGCACCCAGTCTTCGCGAGGCAGAATCGCTTCTGCATTATTACCGAGATCAACGATCACGGCCTCACGCGTCACTCGCTTAACCTGGCCATTAATCAGCTCACCAACTCGACCTGAGTAAGCCTCGACAACCTGAGCTCGCTCCGCCTCTCTCACCTTTTGAACGATCACTTGCTTCGCTGTTTGCGCTGCAATTCGTCCAAATTCAACTGAATCAACTTCGATTTCATGGTATTGCCCAGGTTCCAAAGAGGCGTTTTGCTCTTTTGCCTCCTCAGGAGTTAATTCAGCCTCTGGGTTCTCTAGCATTTCGTCAGATTCAACCACCAGCCATCTGCGAAAGGTATCGTAATCGCCTGTCTCACGGTCAATCGATACACGAATGTCAGATTCTTCCGAATACCTTTTCTTGGTTGCCGTGGCCAGAGCCGACTCAAGGGCCTCAAAAATGATGCTCTCGGGCACCCCTTTTTCGTTAGAGACCGATTCAACCACCAACAAAATTTCTTTGCTCATTTGCTCTTACTCACTCTCTCGTGACCGGACGGCTCTTTCCGGCATTTGCACATTCGCCCTCTCAATTGCTTGAAAAGGCAATACGATTTCTTCCTCGTCGTTCAACCGCAACACGATGTCCGACGCTTCTGTACCAACAATGACCCCTTTGAAGCGCTTTTGGCCTTCAAATGGCTGACGCAATTGAACGGTGGCAGGCTGCCCAACGCAGCGATCAACCTGTGCATGTTTGAATAGCCGCCGATCAATCCCTGGGGACGATACCTCAAGGGTGTACTCCTCATTGATCGGGTTTTCGACATCAAGGATCCCGGAAACTTGGCGACTAACGGCTGCGCAGTCATCAACGGTAATTCCGTGTTCAGCTTCGATAAAAATTCGAAGCAGCGATTGCTTCCCTCGCCTTACCAATTCAAGACCCCACAACTCGAAGCCCATCACTTCGATCGCAGGTTCGATTAACGCTTCGATATCGTGCTCGCGCATCCTTTTTCAGCCCATAAAAAAAATGGGCACTAGTGCCCACTTTGGTTCTGACTTCGCTGCCAAGGGCACCGCGTCAAATTTGCTAACGCCTTGTTGATATAAGCAAAAAGCCCCATAAAGGGGCTTTCCGTAAAGTGGTAGCGGGGGCAGGATTTGAACCCGCGACCTACGGGTTATGAGCCCGTCGAGCTACCAGACTGCTCCACCCCGCAACAACAAGGGCGCCCATTATAGGGGGGCGAATATGGACGGTCAACCACTACTCTCCAGCAACTCGAATGACTGGTATTCCTTTGATGCAGGGAATACGAAGGAGGAGCGGCAGGAGCGCATGGAAGAAAAGCAGGCAAAAAAAAGCCTCCGTCGTGCGAAGGCTTTCATATGGTGCCGAAGAGAGGACTTGAACCTCCACGGGGTTTCCCCCACTACCCCCTCAAGATAGCGTGTCTACCAATTCCACCACTTCGGCAATTCTTGCGGACCTTACAGCAACTGCGTCTTTCATTCTAGACCAAGTTACTTTGACCGACGTAATCTATTCTATATTTCAGGCACCTCAAGGTCGTCGGCGGCTGGCGTTTCTGAGATTGCCTCAATTTGGGGCATTCCCTCAGTCAACGCTTGAGTTGAGCGCTCTCTGGCCACATAGGCAAGCCCAAAACTCGTTAGGAAAAAAGCGATGGCGATCCAAGTAGTCATTCGAGTCAAAAAGTTGCCCGCACCACCACTGCCAAACACCGTATTAGAAGCACCCCCACCGAAACCAGACCCCATATCCGCGCCCTTTCCGTGTTGGATAAGCACGAGACCAATAATGCCCAGCGCCGCAATCACGTGAAACACTAGGACCAACGATTCAAACAGATCTAAATTCATGGTTGACTCTTCTTACTCTCTCGTTCGTTCGGGCTCGCCTTCAACGACTTCAACTGGCAAGCCCGCTTTTAATTATTCTTGTTTTTTTGTTTTTATTTGTCTTGTTTTATTGTCGCTTGTCTTTCATTGCCGCTTTTTGATTTCAGCTGATTTCAGTCCTTTCCTTGACTTGCCTCTGCTGTCCCTGCCGCCCTTAATGCCTTGTTTATCAACGAGCTTTGTCAACGAGCTTTGTCAACGAGCTTTGTCAACGAGCTTTGTCAACGAGCTTTGTCAACGAGCTTTGTCAACGAGCGTTGGATGAACAAATGCTCATCAGTTCGACTAATTAACCTCCTTGACCGGCTACCGCAACCTCAC
>Ga0255772_10004206_pt1 | contig 13625 bp, 21 predicted proteins | sample 071ome_34_FD_179970 | JGI IMG/M metagenome (GOLD analysis project Ga0255772, IMG submission 179970) | Coastal salt marsh microbial communities from the Groves Creek Marsh, Skidaway Island, Georgia - 071411BT metaG (version 2) | ecosystem: Environmental > Aquatic > Marine > Intertidal zone >...
TGCAGATGAACCTGCACCACCAGCAGTCAGCGTGATAGCATGACTTCTGTCAATCGTGCCAGCTAGAGTGCTAGCAGAACCAGCAGCATAAGAGGTAAGGTTACCGAAGTTAGGAACATCACCTGTGCTAACAGCAGATGCAGGAACACTATCTGCTGCGTTATACGATTCACTCAACGACCAGTCTTGACCAGATGTAGTGACAGTGTATGTGCCAGCACCAGAGGTAGCACCACCCATCGTGCCTGCCGTGATGTTAGAACCAGCAGCAGAATAACTACCACCAATTCTTACCGCAGTGGTGCGAGCAGCATCAACAGTCAGTTGGACTGAAGAAGCATGTTTAGTAACAAGTCCGCCTGCATTTGCTGCACTTGCGGTCATCAGAAGCATTCCAAAAGTCAACAAGACTTTTTTCATCTGAACAATATAGTAGAACTATCTGTATTTAGTTAAATTAAGGTTCCCTTAGATCTACGGATCTCCCTAAGTTCTTCGAAGTCCTTCTGCTTAGTGCCACCATCGTATGCCCAAGCATAACCTTCTTCGATCATTTGCTCATTGAGGGAGAGTTCTGCGTCTCCAATGTAAAGCCATCCCAGGAGTCTACCGTATTTACCAACACCCCCAACAAGCTCAGTCCTAATAACGAGGTCATCATCACCATTGATAGCACCATCGAGCTTGTCTTTGAGCCAGTTGGTTGCGTCGTAGCCAAGTTCCTTCTCTTCAGCGTCGCGTGTTCGTTTCTCTGGCGTATCGACTCCTGCAACGCGGACTCTCTCTTTCTTATAAAGATCAAAACCCAGGTCAATAGTGACATCAATTGTATCTCCGTCAAGGACTCTGTTGATCTCGATCACTCGGAAGTTGTAGCAACTCTTCCGACTCGGGGGTGTCATGGCTCCCATCTTCTAACTCCTTATATGATAACTGTAATATATATGTAACATAATAGAGAACACCCAAAAGGAGTATCATCAAAGATATGATGACACTCCATGTTGGATCATTAATATCATTCAATGGACGAAGGAGGAGGTTCATTATGCCAATCTAGCTTTATTCCTTTATATCTAGGGTTGGTCTTTACCTCATTCTGTATCATTTCACCTAACTCGTCAGCACATGCACACCATTTTATTCGTGCGTCATGTGCTCCCAATGCTTTTTTAAATATAACCTATACCATTCGTGCCACAATTTAGCACACTCATCACTTTTCTTATTGAGGTGCTCTTCTCTATACATTATGGGTTATTTGGATCTAAACCTAAACTGATAAGATAATCAATCCACCATTGTGGTTGATGTTTTTTCCAATTAGGAACTGGGCGCTCATGAAGCGAATACCACTCTATAATCGCTTCATCGATAGTCTGTGCGATCTCCATATTCCTCTTCCTCTTCGTCAACATCTGCATATGCATTTGCCACATAAGGTCCTCGTTCTCGTTGAGGTTCTTGTCTGACATAATCTGCCTCGGCATTAACAGCTTCTACCCATACAGCAAGTTTCATTACAATGAAAATAATAATCAGTGGTATAAAGCAACCAACTAAAATTATTGAATTCATTTATGGCTCCTATAAAAAGGTTCCCAGTGCTCCCAATTATATTTATGAATTGCCCATATTCCAGCAATAGGAACAACAATCAATAGTGTTGCTAGAAACCCCAAACTGTATGAGTTTTCCATTGTATGCCTAACAATAATTTTTATACTTTCCATGTCTCCCAAGGGTCTGAATTGTGGATACAAGATTTTGGATGTGCCCAATTTTTCTGTTCAATTTTATTCATTAATTCATAGAGAGCATTTGACTGCCCAATAGATTCTCTCTCAAGATAGGCAATACGATCTTTGAGATTGAGAATCTCCTCTTTCAGTCTTGTAATTTCATGTTCCATAAATTTCTAAAATAAACATCTACTTCATTTAGACACTCAAGTGGAGGGGGTATTGATTGTTTTGCCCAATCAATACATAATTGAAGCATGTCTGAAGTAACTTTGTCAACTCCATACATTCTGGAGAAAGATGATGCTGCAAAATGAAACCGCTGTCTAGTGTGCGGTTCCATTTCCCTTATAGTGTTCGGATTCATAGTAGTGCCCCTTCTTTGAACCGAAGTAAATCGTACTTAAAATAAAAGGCACTGCAAGAATTAGCAGTGCCCGTCCAAATAAATCTTCCATGTTTTTTTGTTAGGAATGTTTGCTGTAGTTGAATTTAATACAAACCATTCTGATGCTGTGGAGTGAACCACATATTGTCTATCGTCTATTATAACGATATACTTTTTCATGGGTTATGATCTTTAGTATCTTTGATCTTATTATAGACCCAAACGCCAAGAGCGCCAGCGCCTACACCAACAATGCAACAAATAATCATATGTCCTAGGTGATGGTGCATTAGAGATTCTCTTCTTGCTCAGTCAGGATAACACAGTCGCTGGTGGGATATGCCACGCAAGTCAGCACCCAACCTTCTTCGATTTGATCATCGTCAAGGAAGGATTGCTCCTCGTTGTCTACGGTGCCAGAGATGAGTTTCCCTGCACAAGCACTACAAGCGCCTGCTTTGCACGACGAAGGGAGGTCAATGCCTGCCTCTTCTGCTGCTTCAAGAATGTACTGATCCTCAGCACATTCAATTGTGTTTTCAGTTCCATCGGGGGAGCGGAGAGTAACGTTGAATGCCATAGTTAGTTTACGTGAATAGTGCCAATCATGCCCGCACCTTTATGTGGAGCACACCAGTAAGTATAATCACCTACTTCAGGAAAGTCAATAGTAAAGTCTTCACCTGGTAACATTGCCAAACCTTCATGAGAAAGTTCAGGATGATCTTCCACTACAACATTATGTGGTGGAAGCATATTATTAACAAAGTGAACTGATTCACCAGCAGAAATTGTAACCTCTGCAGGATCAAATACTAGATTACCATTGGATCCCATTTGGACATCTACTGCCCAAGCAGGTAAAGCAAAAAATAGTGTAGCGAGAAGTGAGAAGAAGAACTTCATAAAACTTATTCGACTACACTATCTAGTTTTGTTATGAGTATTATTACGCAGTATTATCAGTGATCCCTAACTTTTGGGTTCTACTGCAGATACTACTGGTAATTCTTCTTTTTTCTTTGATTGTTCTTGTGTTGGTTTTTGATTACCACCACCTGCTTTAGCGGGACTCAACCCAAACGCAGCTAAAGATCCAGAGAAAACGGATGCAATAAAAGTGGGATCAAAGTCAAGAATTTTTTGACCATTTGGAAGACGCACATAACTAAACGTCAACAAAGATGCAGACCAAATAAGAACTACAACCTTAACTAAATTACCTAGTACTTCACTTTTGTCTTCATGTTCAGCATCCTCAACTTTTTTATTTTTTGGAGTTAACATGAATAAAAAGTAACTGTACTATTTATTTTTTTGATCCTCTTCAAGGAGATAGGTTTTGTATAGGTAGTAGGCTTCTAATAGTTTTCCACGTTCGTTTAGTTCACGAATCTTTTTTAGTATTTTTACCTTGAACCCTGCGCCAGTATCCTTACGCATTTTCTTGGTTTTTATAAGACAAGATATTTATTCTCCAATGTACTGGAGATACATAATTTCTTGAGGGTTTCCAAACTCATTGATCCATTCCCTAAGTTCCTGATTGAGAGCGTAGGCATCGTCATAACGTTCTTCTTGACATAGCGTATGAATACGATCAATGTAATATTCAGCGGTGCCAGTACAAGCAATCTCAAGTTTGTTCATGGAAGTAATCTTTGCGGTAGTACCGTCCGAGGATGTTACTATTATAGTACGCGGGGGTCCCGTCGTCAAGCGATTCGGTCAATACGTTATGCAAAAAAAGTTGACGGGTCTCTTCGTAGTTTACCCGTCCTGGAGTGGTATGGAGAGAGAGGATTTCTCTAGTAAAAGCGTCCCGTCCATAGAGTTTAATATCCGCCTTAAGTTCATCAGAACTTCCGTAGTAGAGTTTCCAGTTACTTTCACTCGTAACTCTTCTCCGCTTGGTAGTTTTACTAGTACTTCTAGGCTTTCGTTTTTGCCAGAAATACTTTCTTCCGATGTACGAACGGTTGGTGGTGCTACAGGTAATCTTGTAAACAAAACCATAGTTGTCCCCAATAAGGCTCCCGTCAAAATCGGCGCCCATATACTGCCAGGGATTTGAATACTCTTTATCTTTTGCCACATGTACATAGTATTACCTCAGAATATTTATTCAGTCCCACGGATCTGGTATTTGAACCTTAGAGCGTTCAGTATCCATGCTTCTGCTAGACTTTTTGGACCGTGCATCAGAACCCGAACCTGAGTTTCTGTCAGGTTCGGATTTGATAGTGCTCGGACCTTCCAACCACTCCCAGAATTTGCGGTCACAGCTGGAAACCAGCGAACGTATCCTTTTTAACATCTTGTTTGATTCCACCAACCACATATGATTCAACCTCAGTCTCCTGAGGGGCGACCTGAAGACCTTTAGAAGAGATCCAATGCTCGGTCCATGGCAGAGGATTGTTCTTAGCAGCAATATCATAGGCAGGTTTCAAACCAATTGATTTCATTCTGCGGTTTGCAACCCACTCAACATATTGCTGAAGAAGTTTTTCATTGAGACCAATCATCGTCCCATCTTTGAATAGATAATCTGCCCACTTCTTCTCCTCATTAACAGCACGATCAAACATAGTGTAGGTCCACTGTTCTTCCTCTCTCATAATCTCTCTCATTTCTGGGTCGTCCCCTTCTCTCCACTTCTTGAGAATGTTTTGAGTGATTGCAAGATGCTGGTTTTCGTCTCTGGCGATGAGAGAGACAATTTTAGCGGATCCTTCCATAAGCTTGAGTTCACCAAACGCAAATGAGCAAGCGAACGAGACATAAAACCTGATACCTTCGAGAATGTTGACATTTGCAATTGCACGATAAAGTTTACGCTTTAGTTCTACACGTTCATATTTACCACCGATATGACCCTCAGTGGCAAGTTCCCACATAGAAGTATTATCATACTGATGGGCAGCATTGATAAACTCATTGTAAGAACCAGTTACTGTCTCGGCTCTCTCAAGAATCTTTTCATCCCTAATGATAGTATCAAATACTTCAGAGGGATCAGCATAGACATTCTTGATAATATAGGTGTACGAACGACTGTGGATCATCTCCATGAATCCCCAGATCTCCATACATGCTTCTAATTCAGGTAGGCTACAGTAAGGAATAAAAGCCATCCCAGGAGCACGCCCTTGAACGGAGTCAAGCATAATCTGATACTTGAGGTTAGAGGTATAGATATGCTTTTGTTCAGGACGAAGTGTTTGATAATCTCCACGATCTTTCTGTAGTGAAACTTCTTCAGGTCTCCAGAAGTACCCTAACTGTTGATTGGTTAATTTTTCAAAGATTGGATACTTGGATCCATCATATCTTTGAATCCCTAATGGAGCACCAAAAAACATGGGTTGTTTCTTGGTGTCCACTGGGTTGGGATTGAAAACAGTCATGCCTTCTAACTGTTTCTTTTGAGAAGTTGTTTGGAATTTCATCTGTGCTAGGTAACGTTTAGATTTTACAAGATTCGCAATCTTCTTCTGACTGCTCCATTTCATCAATCAATGTTTGAAGTTCTGACTTCTCATCAGTAACTTCATCGTTCTTCATGTCATGGGTGTTCTGGTAATATGAGGTCTTCCAACCGTACTTATATGTAGTCAAAAGATCATTTGCCATCACAGAAATAGGAACCTCATTATCTGGGTACTGCTCAGGATTATAACTCCAATTACCTGAGATTGCTTGATCAAAGAACTTTTGCATCACTGCAACTACCTTGATGTATCCCTCATTCGATTCCATATCCCAGAGAAGGGTGTAGTTATTTTTGAGAGAATTGAACTGAGGAACAATCTGTTTGAGTGGTCCTTTCTTGCTCTTTTTAATGGACAGGTAGTCTCTAGGAGGTTCGATTCCGTTTGTGGCATTTGACACAACGGAACTGCTCTCTGAAGGCATCTGTGCGGACAATGTGCTGTGTCTGAGACCGTGCTCCAGGATAGAGTGTCTAAGACTCTCCCAATCATAGTTCAGTTCGTTCGGTACAATTTCATCTACATCCTTCTTGTAAGTGTCAATGGGAAGGATACCATCTGCATACTTAGTGCGACCAAAGTCAGCACACCATCCTTTCTCTTTTGCTAGTTCATTAGATGATTTTAGGAGATAGTATTGGAATGCTTCTGTAAGGTCGTGGACCGCCTTGTGTGCCTCTGTATCATCGTATTTGTAACCCTGACGTGCAAGGTAGTGGGCAAGACCAATAAACCCGATTCCAAGCGATCTACGTGCCTTTGTAGCACGTTCTGCAGCTGCCACTGGATAGGACTGATAGTCAATCAATTCTTCCAGACCACGAACAGCAAGGTCACAAAGTTCTTCCAGTTCATCCAACTTATGAATCTTACCTACATTAATTGCAGACAAGATACAAAGAGCGATCTCACCAAGGGTATCATCGATAGACTGGATAGGATCTGTGGGGAGAGTAATCTCCTGACACAGGTTAGACATACTCACCTTATCCTTGAACGATGAGTGAGAGTTACAGTGGTCGATGTTCATGATATATAAGCGACCAGTCTCTGCTCTCTCTTTCAGAATATTGAGAAATAATTCTTGAGCTCCGACAGTCTTTCTCGGAATAGAGTCATCTCGTTCAGCAGCCAGATACATGTCGTCAAATCGATCAGTACCAAAAGCATCAAACAGACCAGGAACGTCGTGTGGAGAGAAGAGAGTGATCTCTCCTCCTTGGAGGAATCGTTCATAGAACAACTTAGAAATTTGGATAGAATAATCTAACTTACGAACACGATTGTCTTCAGACCCTTTGTTGTTCTTCAGGACAATGATGTCTTCGATTTCTTGGTGCCAGATTGGGAAGTGGACAGTCGCTGATCCACCTCGGATGCCATTCTGAGTGCAGCATCTGACAGTTGCTTCAAACTTTTTGAGGAAAGGGACAACGCCTGTGTGCTGAACTTCTCCGCCTCTGATTTTAGCGTTGATGCCACGGATTCTGCCTGCGTTGATACCGATGCCCGCCCTTTGTGCAACGTAGTAGCCAATTGCCATATCAGAGCTAAAGATAGAATCGAGGGTGTCATCAACATCAACAAGAACACAGCTAGCAAATTGTCGAAGTGGAGTTCGCACTCCCGCCATGATAGGTGTGGGAATGTTGATTCTGTGCTTGCTGATTGCGTCGTAGTATCTTTTGACATAATTGAGACGTGTTTCTTTAGGGTACTCTCCAAACATCGTCAAAGCGATCATCATATACATGAACTGGGGAGTCTCAAAGACTTGACCACTGTTACGGTCCTGCACCAGATACTTATCAACAACTTGACGAAGACCAGCATACGTGAACAAGAAGTCACGATCATGGTCGATAACACTATCTAGGGAACGAATCTCTTCTAGTGAATATTTGTTAAAGATTGAGTCATCATAAATCTTTTGAGCACATGCTGCGAGGACCTGACCCTCAAGAGTTGGCAACTCATACATCTTTCCATAGACTGACTTCCTCAAAGAATACATCAGCAATCTTGCTGCGACATATTGATAGTTAATATGGTCTAGATCAATCAGATCAGAAGCAGAACGAATCAAAATCTCCTGAATTTCTGCGGTAGTAATACCATCATAGAACTGAATACCAGATTTCATTTCTACCTGAGAAGCAGAAACTCCCGCAAGTCCTTCACATGCTGCTTCTACCATCACATGCATCTTATCTAAATCAAGAGGTTCAATGCGTCCATCTCTTTTCTTTACCTTTGTGCCGTTAGTCATACCTTTTTCCAATTTGTAAATTGTAGTTTTGCTTCTAGACCATGATATGTATTACATTTTAGCATGGTTTGTACATCTAGTCCAGCGAGGACCATATCATTGATGTCTTTTTGTTGGACTTCTCTATCCCATATGACTACCTTATCTCCTCTATCGATGGTCTTTGATATTCGTTGGACGATTTCCCTATTACGTGGTTCGTTATCATATACAAAAACACAATCGCGCCAATTGAACGTGCTAATATCAACATCAGCACCACACATGGCAACGCTGTTTTCCACGAAGATTGAATCGATTGGACCTTCGGTAATGTAAATTGTTTTAGTTTCATCTATAGTGTCCAACCCATATACCTTAGGAACAGATTCATCTAGAATGATGGTAATATATTTTAGTTTTGAATTTGGAGACAAAGATCTCCCCTGATACCCGAAGACATCACCCTCTTTAGTATAAAGTGGAATGATTATTCTAGGCTCATCATGGGAAGTATTGTCGAATGTGGGTTGGAGTGAATTGGTCCACTTCTTGAACTCTTTGCAATAGAAAAATCTAGAAAGTTTTTCTCTTGGGATCTGACGACCATCCAGGTACTTCCTAACCACATGTGATCTATTTAGAGAAGAAGCAGGTGTAAGACCTTTCAGAACATTCTTCTTAAATGTTGGTTTCTTGAAATTGAATTTAGGGTTTGGCGTGTAAGTTCCCTTACCTGTATGCCCCTCCTTATATTTCTCCATGACATATTCATCATGAAGAGACTCATCAAAGTCTTTCAAGAACTTATGAAAACTCGTAGACATACCACAGTTGTGACACTTATATGTGTACGTGGTCTTCATCTGGAACAGGTATCCTCTAGCCTTCTTTTTATCTCTCTGTGAGTCGCCGCAGTATGGGCAACGGAAGTTATAGAGACCTGTCTTTTTTTGTGCGAACTTATCTAGGCGAGCTGAAATAAGATTAATATATTTGGTATCAAGATACTGCATTACGATGGATCGCCGTGCTTTCCATCATACTCGTCTTTTGTGTTGGTGTCAAGGAGAGTCCGACGTTAGGGAGCACTTGTAAGACTGTCACAGCAGTGGTAAGGACAGCACCAGCCATCCAGATCCACTTCTGATTCTCTTCAATCTTTTTATTCTGGTCATGAAACTTTAGTTTCACACCTTTATCAATATCAGCAATCTCTTCTTTCAATTCTTCAATCATTTTGATGATGAGTTGGTCTGCTCTCTCACTTTCAGCAAGACGATTCTCATGACGCTCTAGAATAATTGCGACCCTGTTACTATTTTCACTAATAGTCGCAACCGCTCGCTCAAGCTTATCGAGCATTTCTTTTGATAAGTCTTCATAGATATCGAGTTTAGATTCAAGGACTGCTAATTTTTGGAGACCGAATGCCATCGCCCTACTTCTGTTTAAATTGTGGGTATTTTTTGAGTGCCTTTCTTTCTTCTCTCTTTTGCCTACCGCTTTGTAGTTTTTTCAGAAACGCTTTAGTTCCCTTAGTTCTACCATCAAACTTCATAATAGTAGGACGTAATTTTACAGATCCGTTTCCATCACCAATATTATTTGTTGGTGCTTCCTCGTCTACTGTATATTCAGCATAGAGATCTTGGCGAACTCTATCTATAATTTTATCGATTAGATCCTTATCCATTAGATGTCTTTCAGTTGAGAAAACAATTGATAGTCAACAGGTATTGCACTCAAAGATTCTGATGGTTTAGATGGATACCTGTTCAAATATATTAGAAAGGTTTTGATAGCAGACCAATAACTTTGATCTGACTTGAAAAATAATAAAGCAGTTGCTGCTTCACCAAATACATTGTATAAAACAATGAAATGATTGAGCAGCAAATGCAGCTTTACATCTCCACTAGTAACATACTTTTTCAAATGACGTTGGATATATTTCAGTCTTCCAAGGTCTTCATAAAACTCCTCCTTAGTGGAGGAGAGTGGGTTATCGTAATTTTGTATGGCGAAGAAAATATAATTATCTTTATTCAACTCAGTGAAATTGATCATGTATTATCATGCGGCATTAACAAGTCTCAGAGTTGCAGCATCGGAAATGACTTCCTCAGCACCCTTAGAAGTGGTTAGTTTGACTCTGAACTGAATGCCATCGTATGCAGTGACTGAATCATCTTCAGATCCAGGAGCACCCCACTTAGCGGTTGTGGTGTCAACGGATAGAGTTGCACCAGTTACGCCAGTATATGCTGCACCATCAAGAGCTGTGGTGAGATTGACCCAGCGAGTCTGACCAGAAAGCTTACGCTGCCACTGGTAAGAAATGGTTCCACTGAGAGATGCAGATGCCGTAACAGTAAAGTCTGTAACTGCGCCAGAAGGAAGTTCCAGAGTCGTTGCACCATCGCCAACCGATGCAGGTTGACCAGAAATGGTGATGACTTCTGCAACGTCTGCTACGATTGTATCGTCAGCATCGTCACCAGCAACAACAGCGGTTACATTCAGATGTGCAATGCACTCTGCCTTATGGCGAGTCTTTCCAGCTGCGTCGGTGTACGTATCATATAACCACCAACCAGGACCCCAGATACCACGGGTCTTGTTTGCTGCGATTCCTGCTTCGGTAGCGTCAGCAAAAACTAGTTCTCTAGAATTGCTATCTCCACCCTTGATTACAAACTCAGCAACTGCTTTAGGTGCAGTACGACGAACAGCAGATGCTGCTGCAATAGTTGCATCAGAACCAGCATAAGTTGTATGAAGTTCTAAGGTAAGTCCGTTGCTAGCTACAGATCTGACAATATAAGGAACAGCGCTTAGTTCCAAAATATCACCAGCCTCGATATAGTCTGCAGTGGTATCATCATTAAAGTCGCCAGTAGTGGTAACAGTTGCATCACCGTTGACAACTGTTACATCAGTCAAAAATGCTTTCGCATCAATTTTTCCTAGTACTGCCATTGTTCTCCTGAAGAATAAAATGGTTATTTCTTTTTTTATTTATAAAAAAAAGGAGACCGAAGTCTCCTTTAGGATCAAGCGTCTTCGCGCTTATTGATCGCTTGTTCTACAACTGCAAGGAGTTTGTCGTCCATGTCAGTTTTAGTTAACTTGACTGCCTTCTTCAGAATGATTAGGCAAATCTCAACGAGCTTCTCACCAAGTTCTTCATTGTCAGGAATTTTAGCAACTGCATCTGTAATAATTTTTGATGCAAGAGGTAGCAGGAAAGCGAGCATGACTATGCCTCATAAAAGTGACTATTAATATATATGATCAATCGAACCTAGATCCAATGTCAGGTTTAGGTGCTCTCTTCTTTGCAAGTTTACCTTTGATCTTATCGACTGGAGTAGGTTCACTCTTGAATTTAGGTTTAGCGCCCTTGTCTTTTTTCTTACCACGGATAGCGATTGCTTTTCCACGGGAAGACATTGCTCCACCAGTCTTTCTCATGTAGTCTTTGACACTCTTCAATGCTGGTGCTGGTTCTTTACCACCTTTTTCAGATGGGTTGCCAGTCTTGAAGTCCTTACCAGTCTCCTTAGCGTAACGAGTACGCTCATCAAGACCTTGGTGCTCAACGTGCTCATTGTGTGATTCTGACACTAGGACTTGCATCTCAGCGGAAGGAACATTCCTCTCAACACCATGCTCAAACATCACGTCATACCATGCGACGTTACCATCAGCATCAGGGACAGCGTGTTGACCATAGATGCAATCACCAACACCCCACTGCTCAGAGCAGACTTTCTTAGCACAGTTGTGCTTGGTCTTTTTGTCTTTATCTATACAAGGTTTCTCTTCCTCGTTGAATTTTCTCTCAGCAGATCTAAATTCTGCAGGAGATTCATAACCAGTCTTCTTAGCACCATCTTTAATAGAAGATCCTCTACCAAGAGACTTTCTCTTAGAAGATTGACTCAGTTTAGTTTTGTCTCCATACTGAGTTGCAAATTTTTCATCAATTTCAGTTTCTTCCTTTGCCATCTTAGTGGCAGTGGCATACATTACTGACTTAGCATCATCACCATAACGCTTTTTGAAATCAGAGAAAGATTTCTTCATGCCCTTGACATTCTTTTCTTTCTCCTTTTCTTCACCTTTGCTCAGAGACCTCTCTTCAATTGCTTCAACTTCTTCTTGGCGAAGTGACTTACGACGCTTCTTCTCCATCTGTTTACGAGTAACAACTTCTCCTTGACCACGATTCGCATCGGGATCCCAGTTATTAGGCGGAGTATAATTACTTCCAAAAGACTTGATGTTAGATCTTACACGCTTAGTTTGTTGCTTGTTACTGGTACGACGTGAGTCTTCTCCAATGGTATAAGACTCGTTCTTTGCTTTACCACCACATTCTTGACAAACACCATCAATAATCATACCACCATCTTTAGGGCATGTGCCACCAACCTTTGGGTTGATTGATACATCTTTATTACCCTTCATCTGTTCTTCTTTTCTCAAAGACATGTCAGTCTTCTGTCCAGAGTTGACTGCTTTAGTTTGAAGTTGTAACTTCTGCCTATTGAGCATCAGTTGTTTCTTCTGAAGCATCTTCTCTTTGTTAGCATCAGCAGGAGATACTGCCTCAACCATTTCAGTTTCTGGTTCGTAAGAATTTACCTGCATGTTCTGTTGCTTCTTGCGAAGCATCTCACGCTCATTCTCTCTCTTGGCGACTGCTCTATTCTTGTCCTTCAGTTGTTTGTCTTGGAGGGCTTCCTTGTTTTTCTGATGCAGCATTTTTTCTGCATCAGTGTAGTCACCCTCCTTGACTACTTTTTTGCGCTCTTCTCCTTCTCGATGCGAGCAGACATCTTACGGATCTGGTCGATACTCATGTTACCCATACCAGTGAATCCAGGTTTAGATGGATCTGGTTGTTTCTTAGAGTCATCCTTGGAACCACCAGCAGCACGGGCAGCAGCACGGTTTTCATCAACGTACTCTTCCTTTGCCATCGCCTTGCCGATTGCCTTACGACGCTTCATCAGATACTTATCTGAAGAATCCTTATCACCATCGTTGTCTACATCACCATCTTCCTTGCCGACTGGATCGAGTTTCTTCTCTCCACCCTTCTTTGGTTTCTCATTATATGCATCACCATGACCAGTGATTTCTACAGACTTGATGTTGTCGTTTGCGCGGAGTTGTGAGATCTTTGCTCTGGATGCATAGCGAACCTCTGCACGATCATCGTTGTTTATAACGCGAACCTTGTAAAGAGTTTCACCCTTCTGAGACTTTTTTGAGGATGCTTCCTCAATTACTTCATCACCAATCAGAACTGATTCAATCAGATCAAATACATCTGCATGGAGATGTGCCAGAGAATCATCCTCAAGGATTGCCTTGAGTTCACCGAGAGTATACTCTTCTTTCTTTGCGAGGTTTGCCTTACGATATTCAAGATCAGCACGGGTGCCACGATCCATCTTACCCTGAGACTTGGGTTTGGTCTTGCCACCTACATCAGGTTGCATTCCAGGATTTGCTGCCTTGACTCTGCGACCATGGGTGTATTCAGCACCCGATTGCTTGGAGTCACCAGACACCATCTTACCACCCTGGGAGCGGGAGTCAGCATACTCTTTGTCAGACTGACCATGCTTGCCCTTGTAACCTTCGCTGAAGGCTTCTAGAATTGCATCAATTTCCCAATCTAGGAATAAACCAGTCATTTCCAGTTCTTCCTTGGAAAGAGCAGCAGCTCTCTTACG
>Ga0255772_10004207_pt1 | contig 13622 bp, 6 predicted proteins | sample 071ome_34_FD_179970 | JGI IMG/M metagenome (GOLD analysis project Ga0255772, IMG submission 179970) | Coastal salt marsh microbial communities from the Groves Creek Marsh, Skidaway Island, Georgia - 071411BT metaG (version 2) | ecosystem: Environmental > Aquatic > Marine > Intertidal zone > Salt...
TGTTACTTGATGAAAACAATGATCAAACAAATAGAGCATTTTTTATAGAACATGGAGCTGGTTCGCCTGGTACAGGAACTACAGTTTTTAAAGTTGAAGAAAGTGGCAACGTTGGTATTGGAACTAATAATCCAGGTTTTACAAGTGGTAGTGGATTACAAATTTATAATGATGGACAAGCAAATTTAAGGCTTTCTGATACAACAAGTAATACAGATTTTGCACAATCTGGAGCTGATACTTATATTATTAATAGAGTAACTTCAGGTGATATTAAATTTAGAGTTAATAGTTCTGTTGAATTAATTACAATTGATGGAGGTACCGCTTCTGTAGGGATAAATCAACCAAGCCCTTCAAATACTTATAAATTAGATGTTGGTGGTGCAATTCGATCGAATGCAGCTGCTCCCGGTTTAACATTAAGAGAAACGGATGCATCCAATCAAGAGTGGATACTCGGTAGCTATGGTGGAACATTTGCAATTAGAGATGTTACTAGTGGAACATATCCCGTTTATGTAGAAGCAGCCACGCCTTCAAGTACTTTATATTTAGATAGCACTGGCAATGTTGGTATTGGTACGAATAATCCTACAGACAAGATCCATCTTAATGGTGCGGCTAATGCTTCTACGGGAATAACTATTGGGAATAACAATTCAACTCGTTTACGCCTATACCATGATGATAATGCAGGTAGTAGTTACCTAACTACAGATGGAATGGAAACAGAACAAAGATTGTATATCATGAGTGGTAATGAGCTTCGTTTAGGTTCTGACGGAACTGAACGAATGCGCATTAACACAAATGGTGAAGTTTCAATAGGGTTTGGTAATAGCTCTGGTCCAGGTGGTGGTTTATTTCAGGTTAATAGTTCAGGTGTGTTTACAAATGGTGGTGCGGGATATATACAAGGAAGTATACTTCTAAGAAGTTCTGATAATGATGAAACCCCAAGCTATAGAGGTCAAGGTGTTTTTACTTGGAATGTTGGTAGTCAATCAAGTTGGTTTATAGGAACACCATATACTAACGGTGATTTATTTACAATCAATCGTAAGTCAAGTGAAAGTTCTTTTACTCAAGAATCTTCATATATTGGTCATGCAAATACAAATAATTTCTTTACAATTAAAAATAATGGTTGTGTTGGTTTAGGAAGTGTTAATCCTACAGAAAGTTTATACGTAGGTAATATAAATGCTGGAGGAGCTGATGTTTCCCTAGGTCTTCAAAATACTATTTCAAATAGAATTTCTTCTATAAAATTTTATGATGAATCTGGATCTAATAAAATTAATTTAAGTTATGATAATGGTTCTAATCGTGGTACTTTAAGTATGGGCGATGCAGACGGAGAAATCATTTATGTTTATGATAATGCAAGTACTATTAAATCAGGTTTAGGAATTGACTTATCAGGTTCTGGTAGAGAACTTAGTTTATTTCATAGTTCTTCTGGAACTGATGGTGATATAAGTTTTGGTAAAAGATTAGAAAGTAATGGCAGTTATACCGAAGCTGTTCGTATTACTGGACAAAATTATATAGAGCAAACACCAATATCTATAGGTGCTTTAAACAATAGCGCTGTTGGTACTTATGGAGGTGGTCCTGCATCTAGAATGGCTACACAAGTATACAATTTTACTACTCTTGGAGATAATACTTGGAGAGTATTATTTAGTGATTTTACATATTCAACTGGATTTATGTATGCAACTGTTGGTGATGCAGCCTCAAAAGATATGGCGTCTTATGCTTACGCAGTAACATTTCCAGGCTATGGAGTATCATCATTTTCCAATATAAGTTATACAGATGGTGGATGGAATACAGGGGCATTTGAATTTAGAATTACAAGTAATGGTAGTAATAATCATAACCTTGAGGTAAGATTTTCTAGCTATTATTCTTCAAGTAACTCCGCAACTGGATGGATAAAATTTGAGAGGTTAACTTAAAATGAAAGAAGCAAATATTTTTAATTATCAAGAAGATTTTGATAATAGTGAAATGGTAGATTTTCCTGCTGAAATTGTTGCAGCAAATCCTAGTATTAATGAAGGAGATCAAATTTTAGAAATACTTTTAACACATCCAATGCCTTATAAAGTAGTATTTACATTAGATTCTAATTTTCATTCTCAACAATATTTTCAAACATTACAAGAAGCTGAAGTAGCTAAAAATGAATGGTTAAACGAGGAATAAATAGTTAAATGGCAACAAAAGTAAAATTAATCGCAGATAATGTTATCACAACGGATCAAATAGATTTAACTTCTATTGATACAGATAACTTAAGCGAAGGATCTACAAATCTATACTTTACGAATGCGAGAGTAGATTCACGCCTGTCTGGTGGTACCGGAGTTACTTATTCTTCTGGTGAAATTTCAATTGGACAAGCAGTTGCCACAGATTCAAATGTTACCTTTGCTGATTTAACAGTCACAGGTGATTTAAATATCACAGGCGATATCAATTCCTATAATGTAACGGATCTAGATGTTACAGATCAAACGATTACATTAGGTGCAGGACAAACTGAAGCACTAAGTGGTGGATCAGGAATTATTATAGATGGTTCTAGTGCAAGTCTATTATGGAATGAGTCCGATGATAGATTTGATTTTAATAAATCGGTAGGAGTTGCAGGTACATTAAGAGCAGTAGGGGTTGATTCAACTAATAGTAATTACGCTGGTATATTTAGAAATAGTGGCGGCCAAAATATTATGCTCATGAGAAATGATGGCGCGGTATTAATGCAACAAAGCTACTTATTTGTAAATAACTCTGATGGTATTTATAGTGATGGTTCTATTAAAGCAAGAGGTGGTATAGTAAACGATCAAGGAGATTTATCTCTTAATGATAACGTTAATGTATCAGGTAATCTTGATGTAACAGGTACAGTAACTGCTGATGGTTTGACCCTAGACGGAGCAAACGGAAAGATTTATTTACCTCAAACGCCTAATACGTTTAATTGGATTGGTGATTCTATTGAGCAAACGGGAATATTTATTGACCCGACAAACGACAATGCTAGTGAAGAAATTCGTCTTGTTACTAATAACGCCAAACGATTATCTATAAACTATCTTGGAGACATCTCCTTCTACGAAGACACAGGTACTACAGCAAAACTATTTTGGGATGCAAGTGCTGAATCGCTTGGAATTGGAACTGGAAGCGATACATTAAATTCAAAATTAGTTGTAAAGGGTGGAATAAATAATATCTTTACTTATAGCACCACAACTACAGACCAACCAGGTTTATTTGCTGGTAATAATTCTGCTTTTAATACATCAACAAATACACTTTATGCAAAAATATATGGTTCAGGAATTTCTTCTATTGGTTTTGGCGTTACTTTAGGCGATTATGCAGTAGTTGCTAGTGATGGAACTGATAATAATGGGTTATTAATAGGTTCATTTAATAATACTCCTATAATTTTTGGTACTAATAATACTGAACGTATGAGTATTGATAGTTCAGGTGCTTTAGGCTTAGGAACTACACCACCAACTACAAATATACATCCACAATTTTTTATAGGAACTGAAGCATTTATTTTAGGAAGTACAGGAGGTGCTTTAGATTTAGGTAATAATCTTTATTATAACAGTGGGTGGAAACATAGAACAACAGGAGCAGCTTCATTATTAAATTTTGACAGTTCCGGAAACCTTGTATTTTATAATGTTGCTTCAGCTTCGGCAGATAGTGCAGCTACTTTAGATGAAGCCCTTCGTATTACTTCTGATGGTAAACTTGGAATCGGAACTGGGACAAGTCCGGCTTCTGGGTTACATGTTAAATCCGCTACAAGTAGTACTGGTAATATTATAGCTACTTTAGAAAGCACAGACTCTGGTAATTCATGGATGAAACTAAAAGGTAATTCAACTAATAGTTTTCAGTTAGGTTCTACTTCGGGCGGTATAGAATTTTATGATGATGCATCTTCTACGTATGTAGCAAAAATTAATAATAATACAAATGACCATAATTTACAAAAATGGTGTTATGCAGAATTTGATGCATATGATAATGGTAGTGCAGATGCGTGGGAAGAAAAAGCAAATTTAGCTGCAAATGTGTATAGTTTATATGGAGCAAATATTAATCCAGGTAAATATGGTAATAATCTATATTATGTTGGCGTAGGACGAGAAAATGTAAGCGAAGCTTATGTAGAATTTAAAGTAGATTTAGTAGAAGCACGTTCAATATATGCATATTTTGGTGTTTCTAACTCTGCAGATGGAAGTACTCGATATGCAAGATTATGGTATTCCTATGATGGAGAAGTATATACACAAGTTGATAATAATTCTTTTGGAGCAGGAGGCACAAGTGCAAGTTATACTTTAAATTTAACAAGCGTTCTTCATCATGGAGATGGAGATTTTACAGGTTCAGTATATTTTCGATGTGGATTAATGGACAATGCTTCTCAACATACTACTTTAATTGGTTGGACAGATTTTAAATTTAAAGCTTTTGCTGAATCAATGACTTTTGATGGAAGATATAAAAGAGGTAGTAGCAGTACATCATTGGTAGATAATAGTGGTGGAGGGCAAGAAACAAACTTTGTTCCAAAAGTTCCTTATGTACATACATTTACATTAACGAGTGCAGGAGCTTCTTCTATTGTAGCTAATGATGGAGGTAATGGACAATTTACAAGCGCTGGTCATAGTTATTTAAATAAAGAAATATTTCAAATAGTAAGTTCTCCTACTTATGGAATTCAATGTTTAACAGAAGGAACCATTTTTTATACTGTTCATCAAGATATAATAACTACTGGAAGTTCCAGTTATGCCAGAGTTTATGTGCAAAGAGTAAATTCAACTGCATCATCCAGTATTAATGTTGGAATGCATTTAATAACAAATACAAATGGTGAATGGGATAGTATTTCAGGGCAGGGCTCTTTTGATGTAGTAGCAGGAGATATAATAAGATTTAACTATAGTGCAACTGGCATTAATAGTATGGATGCTGGATCCTGGTCATACTATACATTAATGTACTTACCCCACACAACAAGTACTAAAGGAAATGCTCAAGGAAATAGTAATTTCCCATTTGCGGGAGGAATTTAAGGAGATAAAAATGAATGGAGTAATCGTAGTAGATACAGAAAGAGTGATAAAATGGTCTAAAACTGAAGAAGGTGTATGGACAATAGAATTAGTTAGTGATGTAGAAAATCCAGATTCTGATGGTCATACAAATTTAAGATTAGAAACTGTCTTACAAAATATGACTTATACTGAGGAATAAATAGTTAAATGGCACTTACAAAAATTACAGCAGATGTTATAGAAAACGGCGCAATTACGAGCGATAAGCTTGCATCTGGTGCTGTATCAGCAGCAAGTTTAAGTAGTATTACCACTGATAATGTCAGTGAAGGTAGTACAAATGTTTATTATACTGATACAAGAGCAAGAGGTTCCGTTTCAGTAACAGGTGGTAATCTTTCTTATGACTCTGGTACAGGTGTAATTCAATTAACAACTGATACAATACGAGGAGCCATTTCAGTTACAGATGCTGGAGGTGATGGTTCACTTGCATATTCTGCTGGAGTTATTACATATACAGGACCAAGTGCTGCTGAAGTCAGAGCACATTTCTCAGGTTCAACTGGTATTAGTTATAATAGTTCAACAGGTGCTTTTACAACATCAGCAATTCCAAACGCAAGTTTATCAAATAGCTCAATTACAATAAATTCTAACTCAGTTGATTTAGGTGCTTCAGTTACTTTAGATACAGATGATGTTGGAGAAGGAAGTACTAATCTTTATTACACAGATGCAAGAGTTGATTCAAGATTAGCAAGTGGTAGTGTAGGTAATATCGTAACCACAGGTTATATTGCTGGACCTGCTACATTTACAATTGATCCTGCCGCGGTAGGCGATAATACAGGAACAGTTGTTATTGCAGGAGATTTAAGAGTTGATGGTACAACAACCACAATTAATTCTACTACACTGACAGTTGATGATAAAAATATTTTATTAGGTCAAGGTGCAGCTTTAGCATCCGATAATAATGGTGCAGGAATTACAGTTGATACTGCAAATGCAAGTATTACGTATGATTCTACAAATGATGAGTGGGATTTTAATAAAGATATAAATGTAGTTGGAATTAATAATCTTAATACTATTGACTCATCTGGTTCTTTAACAATTACTTTAAATGATGTAGATTTTGTTGTTCGTGATACTACTGATTCAATTCAAAATTATATTTGGAGAGATCATTCAGGTTCTAAATTATATCTTGGTACGCCAACAGCAGTAGCTACAATAAGATCTACTTTAGACTTAAATTCAAATAATATTACAAATGCTGGAACTATCTCTAGTGGTGCTATAACATCTACTACAAATGGTTCTGGTTATGCTCTTATAATTGAAGAAAACAGTGGTGGAGAACAATATCAAATAGGAACAGATGTATATGGTGGTTTAAACTTTTTTAACTCAGGTACAAAAATTGCTGAATTTACAGATACTGGAGAATTTCAATTACTTGATGGTGGATCTCCAAATGCGGTTCAAGTTAAAATTAGTCCTATTGGTAATTCTTATTTTAATGGTGGCAATGTTGGAATTGGAATAACTAGTCCAGAAGTGCCTTTAGATATAAATTTTTCAGATAGCACTACTTATACTTCAGGGATAGCATCTGGTACAGCCGCTTATACCCCAAGTTATTCTGCAAATGCTTTACAATTAAAAAATACATATACAGCTACAGATGGAAATAGTGTAGGTATTTGGTTTGAAACAACAGGAGCAGGAAATACTGGAGTTGAAAGAGTTGGTAGAATTGTTTTTGTTAATAATGCAGATATAGACTATGGAGGAGATTTTGCATTTCAATTAAGAGGTGCTGGAGGAGCTGGTATTGCTGAAGTAATGAGAATTGCATCAGACGGTAGTGGAAGTGTTGGTATTGGTACATCTACTCCAGCTTCAAAATTAGATGTTAATGGCGTAGTTTCTCTAAAGGGTAATGATTTCTTAGATAGTGATACTAATTCTCATTACATTAAAGCTCCTACACATTTATATTTGTATTCAAATGGAACTGATTTAAATTTTGCATTAAATAATCTTGGAAATGTTGGTATAGGTATTGCTAGTGCTGTTGGCCAAGGAAATAGTGATAAAATATTACATTTACATAATACTACAAATAATAGAACTCAAATTCATTTAACAAATTCTGGTACTGGAACCACATCAACTGATGGATCTTATATTAGTATTGATAATACTAATCAATTATACTTTATTAATAAAGAAGCTCAAGGATTTTATTTTGAGAACGGTACTACTAACTCCATGCAAATTAATGCTAATAATGTTGTTCTAATTGGTGGAGGAACTCATTCTGGTGCAAACCAAACACTTGGTATTGGAAATACAACAGGAAATGATCCAGGATTACAAATAAGAACAAGTGATGGTACAGGAACAGCGGGATATCTTTTTGCTGATACTACAGAAAGTGATAATATTACTTTAGAATCTGCTTCAGGCACAGTTAATATTGCTGGATATGGTGGTGCTACTATGGCAAGTGTTGGGTCTAGACCTTCAGGCACTTGGACAGAAACTCAATTAGAAATATTTAATAGTGCTGGTAATTCTGCAGAATTTCAACTTAATAGTTCAAATAACATTAAAATAAGATTTAATGATACTGATAGAGCTACTATAGATTCAAATGGTAATTGGACAATAGAAGGAGAGAATAAATATTTCAACGTTGACGGATTCGTAGAAGTTGGACGTGGACTTACAATTGACCGAGCTAATAATAATTCCGCAATATGGTTTACTCCTAATGAAAGTGACACTAACCATGTATTGTGGAATGGCTATAATGGAAATGACCCTCAAACAAGAGGAGCAAACAATACTGGCTTTGATGGAATGTTTTGGAATGTATATCGTGGCTTACAGATTCGAGGTGGAACCGCTGGTGCAGTCGATTGTATAAAGATTACAAATAGTTCATCAAATGTAGCAGATCACGCTGTTAGATTATATGCTTCTGGACAAGAAAAATTAGTTACCACAACCACTGGAGTAAATGTAACTGGAACTGTTTCAGTTGGCTCAGTTGAAACTATGCAAATTCTTCAGCATAGACAATATAGTAATCATACTGGTTATAACTCAACTACTACTAATTCCTGGATATCCTCAGGATTTACAGGAACATTTACTCGATTAAAAAGTAACTCTTCAATTTTTATAAAAGCAAACATAGCCGCTGGTATGGCATTAAATGCTGACAGCGCACAAAACTATGCAGGGGTAAGAGTAAGAATTGATATGGGAAATAATAATCTAGTAGGAGATTCTACAAATTATTATCTTTGGTTAAGAATGGATGTGTCTACAGTTACTCAACATATAAAAGAAGTAGAGGGGCATATTCCTTTATTCTATTCAGTTAATGAAGCCGCTGGATATTTTGGAGCCGCAGGAACAACTACTACTTTTACCGTTCAATATTATAATTATCCATATGCTGGAAGTTTTAATAGAGGAGGAATAAATGTTTGGGGTAATAATTCTACTATCGAGATTATTGAATATGATGGAGGTACATTATCATGATAAGCGTTTATGATTTAGATATAGTTTTAAATAAATTAGGTTATGAAGGTGATAGAACAGTTGCTTGTGAAACTGAAGCAATGAAATTGACTCAAGAAGAATATGAATCAACTGAAATGGCAGCATCTCATAGCTGGGATCAAATTGTTGCAGAAATTGAAAATTATAATCCTGAAAAATTATTAGAAGATTTAAGAGTTGAAAGAAACTTTAGATTAGCGCACACTGATTTTTATGCTTTATCTGATGTTACTTTAACAGAAGATATGGCTACTTATCGCCAAGCATTAAGAGATATAACAGAAACATATACATCTTTAGATGATGTTGTGTGGCCAGAAAAACCAGAGGGATAAATAGTTAAATGGCATATACATTAAACAGAAGATTAGCACAACTTGTAGATAGTAACGGTCAGTTAAATACTGGCAAAATACCGAATGACTATATTACAAGTGATCATATTGCAGATAATACTATTACTTCTGCAATGTTACATACTTCGTTTACAGTATCAACAAGTAATTTAACTGCAATTGATACTGACGATGTTTCAGAAGGTGCAACTAATCTTTACTTTACAAATGCTCGAGCAGATGCACGAATTGCAGCTGCAACAACAGATGATTTAACAGAAGGTTCAACTAATCTTTATTATACCACAGCTCGTTGGGATACCAAAATGGCAGCGGCTGATACTGATGATTTAACAGAAGGTTCAACTAATCTTTACTTTACAAACGCAAGAATAGATTCACATTTATCTGGCGGAACTGGTGTTACATATTCATCAGGTGCTATTTCAATTGGACAAGATGTAAGTACAACTGCAACACCTACCTTTGGTAATATTACAACAACTGGATATATCGCAGGTCCTGCAACATTTACTATCGACCCGGCTGCAGTAGGAGACAATACTGGAACAGTCGTTATCGCTGGTAACTTACAAGTTGATGGTACAACAACCACAATTAATTCAACCACTGTTAATGTAGACGACTTAAACATTCAATTAGCAACTGGTGCAATTAATGCTGCAGCAGCAGATGGAGCAGGTATTACAGTTGATGGTGCAAGTGCAACGATTACCTATGATGGTACAAATGACGAATGGGATTTTAATAAACCTCTAACTGTTTCTTTTAGTGGAGATAAAGGCATTACAGCAGCTTCTAGTAATAGTCATGCTTCAATATATGTTGATTCCGCAGCATCTTCCTCACAGTATATACGAATGACTGAAAACGGTACAAATAATTATTGGATTCAGGCAGATAGTAGTGGAAAACTAAATTTTAGACCTGCAGGAGGTTCAAGCGAAACTACTAAAGTTGTATTTGATTCCGCAGGTAATGTAGGTATTGGCACATATAGTCCAAGCGTACAATTACATGTTAAAAGCTCTGCAACCACTTATGCTCAAGCAAGAATAGAAACTGGTGCAGATGGTTATGATGCAAGCGTTGCATATGCACAAGCAGGAACTATAAAGGGTATATCTGGATACGATGATTCCACAGATACTGTTGCCATAAAATATGGAACATTTGGAGGAAATGGTATTGATATTGACAGCTCTGGTAATGTTGGTATAGGTACTAGTTCGCCAAATAATTTGCTCACATTAGAAGATGGTGATTTACAAATACATGAAACAAGTACTTCTGACCCACTTATTCAGCTATCCGTAGGTGGCACTCAAGCATCTCCAACACAAAGTTGGGTACTTCGTGTAGATAATTCTGATAGTGATAAGTTTCAGTTACTAGACCAAACAGATAGTAGAATTGTATTAACAGCAGACGGGTCAGGCAATGTTGGTATAGGTATTACTTCGCCAAGTTCACTATTACATGTAGCCAAAACATCAGGAACAGATGTAGATATAGCAAGATTTTCAGGGGCTTCAAGTGCCTTTAATATTAAATGTTCAGATTTATCTGCTTCAACTCCAACTTGGACTTTAAGAACTTTTTCTGGAGAGACTTTAGCTTTTGGCGAAGGATTAAATGAAAGTGCTCGTTTTGATGGTTCAGGTAACTTCTTGGTGGCTACTACTTCTACGACACTTTATAACGGCACTAGTGGTACTGGTTTTGCTTATCGTGCTGGTAACGAATTAACAGTTGCAAGAAGTGGAGCAAGTGTAGCTACTTTTGTACGACAGACTTCTGATGGCGACATTTTGTCATTTAAAAAAGACGGCACATTAGTTGGAAGTATTGGTAGCCTCTCTGGTGTTGTTACTGAAATAGTTTTAGATCCTAGAACAAATGGCGCATCTATTACTGGTGGAACGAATAAATTATCTCCAGGCAACCAAAATGGCGCACTTGATGCACACTTAGACCTTGGTAGCTCTACTCATCGCTTCAAAGACCTCTACCTTTCAGGAACTTTAACAAACAATGGTACTGGCGGTATATCCATAAACACCTCAGGCAATGTCGGAATTGGTACAAGTAGTCCTTCTAGTTTGCTACATGTCCAGAAAGCTTATGGTACTGATATTATTTTATACGATTCTCAAAACTATGGAACATCCCCAGGTGCTTCCCCATCAGCCAGGACTGATCAGGGCATTTCATGGTATGGTAATCTTGGAACTCAATTTGGATCATCAAATAGTTTTGGAGAAGTCAATTATATAAAATCGGTACTTGAAAATACTGGTACAGGCGCATCAGCTGGAAATGGTTTATATGGTTTAACTTTCGGTACAAGAGCAGTTGGACCTAGTTTTGCAAGTGTTGCAGAACGCATGCGTATCGACTCTTCAGGCAATCTTTTAATCAACGGAACTTCAAAAATTACTCCTTATTCAGCAAAATTTGTAACGCTAAGTATGCAACCAGATCCCAGCGAAGAGTGTTGTCCTATTTTGGAGTTAGTTGGCAATAGAAATGCTAATCCTGGAAATCAAAATGGAATGATTCAATTTTTTAATAAGACTTCTACAGCAGTAGAAGTAGGTAGAATTTCATCAATTCAAGGCTCAGCAATCAATAGTGGAGAATTTAATTTTCAAGTAGCAAATGCTGGTACGCTTTCTGAAGCCATGCGTATCGATAGTTCAGGCAATGTTGGTATAGGTACAGATAATCCTGGACATAAATTAGAGGTTGCTACTAATAGTAATGTAATAGATGCTGTAAGAATAGGCTCTACTAGTGGTAATGAAGAAATAACATTAGGGAATTTTAATGCTACCATCACAAATGGTCTTGCTTCAATATTAACGGGTTCAAAATTTGGTGGAATAATTCAAGGTGGAGAAAATGGTAAACTAATATTAGGTATTAGAGATAATGATACAACAGATTCAGTAGATATAGTTTCTGGTAGTGGAAACTACATGACAGATAATACCTATGATAAAGTAGTTGCAAGATTTTTAGCTAATGGAAATGTTGGTATAGGAACTAACCCTGAACAAAAACTAGATATTAATGGAACATTAAGATTTACTCCAAATACGGCAGATACAAATTATTCTGCTGATATTGCTGCACGATATGATTCTGCTCATCCATTTCAGCTTTCTGTTAAAAATAATGGAACCTCTCTTGAATATTTTGGAGTTTATGCCGATTCAGGTGGAGCTAATAATAGAGTAGTTCTTCCGAATGGTAATGTTGGTATCGGTACGACTAGTCCTAAACAAAAATTACATGTAAATGGCACAATGCTTGCAGGGCAGGGTGCTACAAATGGTTCTGTAGCTCTTTATAATGAGTATAATTCTGGTAGTGGTGATTATATAGCTAACTGGGGTACTCAATATTCTTCCGCAGCAGCTGCTATGAGTTATGGTGTTAGAAGCACTAGTAGTGGCTGGTTATCTACTTATGATAACTTTAGTGGACAGAGAGGTACTCTTTTAGTTGATGGTGAATTAGAATACTTATCAGGAACTTCTACAAGTGATGGCACAGCGGTCGGAAGTGTAGTAACTTTAACAAGTAGATTCAAAGTTGATAGCATTGGTAGAGTTATAGTTGGAGATCAACTTAACTTTAGTAATAGGACTGATTCATCTTTTATACTAGGAGACGATGGTACAGGCCATTTATCAATGTATTGTGATAATACTTTCCAAGTATATAACTATAGTGGTGGTTGGGTTCGCCATATGGCACTCGGAGATACTGGAGACCTAGTTATTGGAGGAAGTACAGGTAGTGCTTCAAGAGCTATTATTGTAGATCCTGTAAATGATACTGGAGCTTCAAGAGGTTTTAGAATAAGAACTGGAACCAATAATGGACAAGCTCATGCTGGTACTTTTTGGGAATGTCATGATGGTACAAATGGTGAGCTTGGAATTAAAATAGGCTCTAGCTTGTATTTTTATATGCAAACCAACGGTGTTATGAGTGGTGATTTTAATGATACTTCTGATAGAAATCTAAAAGAAAATATTACTGCTCTTACAGATACTGATGGTTTAGATATTATATCTCAATTAAATCCAGTTACTTTTGATTGGAAAGATCAAGAAAAGGGAGATGGTCATGCTGGTTTTATCGCACAGGAAGTTGAAGAAGTTTTACCAAATGATGTATCGGGTCAAGATTGGTATGAAGGTCTTGATGATGAAGATAAACCAGGAAAATCAATTAATGTAACAGCAATTGTTGCACATACAGTAAAAGCAATACAACAGCTTAAAGCTGAAAATGATGCTTTAAGAGCAAGAATAGAAACACTAGAAAATTCTTAAAATTGAAGTACAAACTATTATAAATAGAATATAATAGGAATTTACTATGGCAAAACCTAATAGCAGACAAACACTTATCGATTATTGCTTAAGATCATTGGGCGAACCTGTGATCGAAATAAATGTTGACGAAGATCAAGTCAGTGATAGAATAGACGAAGCTCTACAATTCTATCAGCATTATCATGATGACGCAATTGAAAAAG
>Ga0255772_10004213_pt1 | contig 13614 bp, 10 predicted proteins | sample 071ome_34_FD_179970 | JGI IMG/M metagenome (GOLD analysis project Ga0255772, IMG submission 179970) | Coastal salt marsh microbial communities from the Groves Creek Marsh, Skidaway Island, Georgia - 071411BT metaG (version 2) | ecosystem: Environmental > Aquatic > Marine > Intertidal zone >...
AGAAAGGGTTTGGAGTTTGTGAGAAGGCGTTGATTTCAGCAGCTGCTTGCTCAGATATACCCGATAGATATTCACCAAGCAAATCATCGCTACCACCGAAGAAGTAGGCCGCGCCATCAGGGATTGGCTGGCCAACATTACCACGCATGAAGCCATTTCCAAATGGATCACGTTGGCGTGAATATTGCGGAAATTCGTCCGTAAATGCGCCACCGCCAGTCGCAAGAAATTGATCAGGCAGGCCTGTGTAAAGACGCCCGGGTGTGAACCCAGCCCAATCTGGAACAAATGGGCCGCCGCCCGTGTAGCAACCTGGCTGTCCGCCCCATGGTGCGCAGCCCGCACGGCCCGCCCAAGGCGCCGACAAGTTGCCCCAAGTGCTAAAAGCAGTGTCGCGCGTTGTGCGATCACGATCCGACCAACGAGCACCGAAACGGGCCGACTTAAAGAAGCCATCGTCGCTGATGTCGTATTCGACATCAAAACGGGCGCTATCAAGCTCGCCATCGTTCTGCTCAGCACTATCGAGCAAGAACCAATAGTAGGTGTTCAAATCATAATAATTTGAAGGAGCGATTTCACCAGCGCGGGTGCCAGTCGCAGCACCGCCTGGAGTTAAGAATTGTACGCTCGGCACCTTGCCCGTAAGGTCGAGTGCCAAATCTGACCATGTGTTCATTGCCCCAATTACAGCATCGAGGCGCTTGTCAGATTTAATGTGCTGGTATTCAAAATTAAAGCGAAGACGGTCGGTCGCCGCGAAATCGATATCGATCGAAAAATCTTCCGTATCTGCTTCGGTATTGCGCTGAAAATTGAGCGTCTCTTGACGGAGACCGCCATATAAGCTCGCATAGCCACCAAAATTACTGAGAGTTAGAACGCCACTTTCAAAGACGCCATTCTCATCGAATGTCCAAGTAGACCCAGCCGCCGGCTCTGGGGTTTCCCCATCATTGTTCACCTGGGCGAGTAGAGCATATTCATCAGTGAAAAACTCTGTATCTGCTCGCAAATACTCGGCTGTAATCAATAGCCGCTCGTCACTACTTTCGAATTGTGCGACAGCGGAAAACGCCTGACGCTCTCTATCGAGTGTAGTGGATCGGACTCCGGCGCCCTTTGGAATTAGGAGTGCGCCCTCGGGAGGAAAATTATCGGCGCTGAAGTTCGGCTCTCCATCAAAGCCGCCATCGATAACTGTCAGTGCGCGTAGGCACGCATCGTTTCCTGTTGTCCCCAACCGATAGCACGGATCCGTCACCTGAGACGCATCGGTTCGGCTTTTCAATTCGGAGTACGCATAGCCAAGCTGCAGACCGAATGTACCTGCACCAGTAACCCAAGAGTTGGAAATGAGGCCTGAAAACTCGGGCGTCCACTCCTCGCGAAGATCGCCATAGGTAGTGCCGACAGTGCCCGCTACTTTCAGGCCAACAGAATCGAGAGGTTTGCGCGTCACTAGGTTCACTGTGCCAGCAACGCCGCCGTCAACCATGTCCGCAGTTACGTTCTTGAAAACCTCAACGCGACCGAGGAGCTCTGGCGATACATCGTTGAAACTGAGTACGCGCCCGCCAGTTGCTGAAAAAATATCTCTACCATTCAGCTCAGAACGCACGAAAGGCAGGCCGCGTACGATAACCCCAGTCCCCTCTACCGAAAACCGGTCGGGATCAGAAGGCTTCTCAAAACGCCCGATATTGACGCCAGGGACACGCTGAAGAGCCTCTGAAACGGATCGATCCGGCAGGGCACCGATATCCTCTGCAGTAATTGCATCGACAAATGTGTCCGCATCCCGCTTAATATTCTGCGCACTTTCTAGTGCTGCGCGAAAGCCAGTAACGACAATGGCGTTATCGGCTTCGACCACAGCCTCTTCATCATCCGATTCCACATCTTGCGCCATGGCGGGAGCCGCTATCATCGCTGATAGGGCGATGCTCGAAGCGGTGCTTAGAGCGAAAAAGCGCCTCGAAGAGACAGCGCGGGCCTTTTTTTGTTGAGACAAGATTAATCTCCCCCGAAATTTAAAACTATACCCCATTTAACATCGAGCTTCTTAAACGAGTATGTGAGCGTTCACAAGGATTAAATGAACGTTCACATTTTACTCTTCCACTCATTGCCAAACCATGGCATTCTTGCAACAGCTGCTATAAGGCGGATGGCGCTAAATAAGGGAATTTAAAGCAGAATGAACTATGGCAATCCCATAAAGCACATCGTAATTGTTGGCGGCGGAACCGCTGGATGGATGGCAGCGGCAGTCCTTTCCCGACTAAAAAAGGGGCGCACGCTGGACATTACGCTAATCGAATCGGAAGAGATAGGCACGGTCGGTGTGGGCGAAGCGACGATCCCTCCATTTGTTGAATTCAATCAGCTCTTGGAAATAGATGAGCGCGAGCTGCTTTCCGAAGTCCAAGGCAGCTTCAAGCTTGGCATTCAGTTCCAGAACTGGGGCCAATTAGGTGATAGTTATATACACCCGTTTGGCGCATATGGATATCACATGGGTGGAATTTCTTTTCATCAGATCTGGCGGCGGATGCAGCAGGCTGGCGATAAACGACCAATCCAAGCCTTCAACCTTGAGACCATGGCGGCATACTTTGGCAAGTTTGCCCGCACAGAAGATTATGCGCAAGAAGATTTACCTCCGGTCAATTATGCCTACCATTTAGATGCAGGCCGCTATGCTGCATTTTTGCGTAAATATGCCGAAGCTCGCGGGGTGATCCGGCAGGAGGGTCGGATCAGTCATACAACACTTGCGGATGAAACCGGCTTCGTCGCTTCATTAAAACTAGAGAGCGGCAAGGCAATCTCGGGAGACCTCTTTGTCGACTGCTCTGGTTTTCGAGGCCTGCTGATAGAGCAGGCACTTGGCACAGGGTACGAAGACTGGACGCACTGGTTGCCCTGCAATCGCGCAGTCGCCTTGCCATGCGATCGTGATGACGGCAGTCCGCCACCGCCCTTCACGAAGGCCACCGCGCATTCAGCAGGATGGCAATGGCAAGTACCCCTGCAGCACCGCAACGGTAACGGGCACGTTTATTGCGACGCATATATGTCAGCCGACGAAGCACACGAAATCTTGGTCGACAATATTGCAGGAAAGCCAACCGCGGAACCGAACCATTTGCGCTTCGTGACCGGTCGCAGAAAGAAATTTTGGAACAAGAATGTGGTGGCACTAGGTTTGTCGGCAGGTTTTATGGAGCCGCTCGAATCAACCTCAATCCACTTGGTGAATACAGGCGTCAATAAACTTGTCGCACTGCTTACATTAGAGGGGATAAATCCTGCCCAAGTTGAGGCCTTCAATCGTCTGACCGCTAAGGAATACGCTCGGATCCGCGATTTTTTAATTCTGCATTACAACGCAACGGAGCGAACCGACTCAGACTTTTGGAATTATTGCCGAACAATGAGCGTTCCAGACACTCTCACCGAGAAAGTCGAGCTGTTCAAAACGAACGGACAAATATTCCGCGAGGAAGACGAACTGTTCACCGAAACAAGCTGGGCCGCTGTTATGATGGGGCAGCGAATTGTGATGGGCGGCCACAATCCGGTTGCAGACACTTTCGATCTGCCTGCAACCAAAAGCGAGATGGATGAGATGGAGAAATCAATCCGTTTCGTAGTTCAGCACATGCCGGGACATGAAGACTATCTGAAGCGCTACTGCCCGGCTCCCGCGATCTAGCCGCTGGCGCATGCAACAGTAGTTCCACCTACAAGCATCTTCAAAACATTGCGTTGGCAAACCTCACATTTAGCAACCCCAGTTTGCTCCCGGATGGCAAAAGTAATCACAAACCTTATGCCAGGCCCGCCGCTCGACGGCTAGAGGTGAGAAAATGCTGGCCGCCTGACTGGGGTGGCTAGACGCTCTGGCATTCAAGCAGCAACCAAATGCCAAAGGGGCCGGTCAAATTGGGAGGCCCTGTTCTCAAGGTAGAGGGGGCGACCAGCCGGGCAGGCGATAGCCTTTTATTTTTCGGCCAAAGTCTTGGGCGAGGCGCTACCACCATTTCTGATTTCTCTTGGTATAGCAAAGCTCTGGAGTGCAATTCAGCAATCTCCGGTTTCGCTCAGAAACGAATGCCTCCGATGACTTGGTCTATAGATCGTTTTCTTGGTACTGTTGGCGTTTAGCCTCTATGAAGCGGTGGTGCTGAGCGAGCCACAATCGACGCGGAATCGACCGTGGTTGACAGTGGATAGTCGGCCAGCGTTCCACCCTCCACGAATGGCCGTCGCCCAGAAAAATTAAATGGCGCCCTCTTTCATAAAGCCGAGATCTGAAGAAGCAAAACGACCGATGTTGGGAGCTACTGATGTCATTTCGGATGACGAAACTCCAAACCAACGGGCAAGAGTGGCGGAGTACTGGTCTACTGATATGTCTGGTAGTAACCTTCCCTGACCCACCTGGTCATCGGTGTCGACCGAAATATGCGGCGCGCGCCCATAAAATCGTCCTCCATCAACATCGCCGCCCAAGATGAAATGATGGCTACCCCAACCGTGGTCTGAGCCATCGCCGTTAGAGGCAAGAGTTCGACCGAAATCGGAAGCTGTGAAAGTCGTTACTTTATCTGAGATCCCAATTTCCACCGTTGAGCGATAGAAGGCATCCAATGCCTCATCAACTTGTTCGAGAAGTCCTTCGTGCTGCCCTATCAATCCGTCATGAGTGTCATAACCACCCATACCAACCATGAAGACCTGCCGCGTAACACCCAGCCGATTTCGTGCAGCTATAAGCCTTGCTACGACTTGCAGTTGTGCGGCCAGGAAATTGCCTTCGGGAAATTCAGTTTTTAAATTTGAGTTGTTCAGTGCGTTGTTTACGAAGTTGCCGTATTCAATAGAGCGTGCATTTACATGGGCGTAGTCAGCCTTGAAAAAATGTCCTGCTCCTGACCGCAATATCGTTTCGAGTGCTTGAACAGAGCTTTGAGGTAAAAACCCCGGATTGCCGCTAATCGGCTGAAAGAGAGTCGCTCCGTGAGGTGCGACTTGGTAGGGAACGGCATCTTGGCCACTTAAGAAAACTGAATTGCCAAAAGCATTGATCGCAGTGAACATCGAATTCGTGTTCGAAGAAAGTGCCAGATCGCTTATCCGCCCCCCCCAGCCGGTCGGAGCGCCCTCAGTTTGAGAGCTTTGCCAGACAGACTGCTGATCATTGTGCGAGAAGAGCTTAGGAGGCAATGGCACTGTCCCATTTTCGAACTGGGATAGGGTCGTTGGAGCAATTAATGGCCCCACATTTAGCAACGGTGCCAGTCTGCCCTCATCGAATCTCTGTTTGAGGCGGGGCATGGTTGGCGCCAAGGCCAAGGCTTGGTCGTCAGTTAGAACCTGGTCATCGCGGGGATTAAGCACAGTCTGCGCGAGAGAGGCACGGGGTAATGCTATACCTCCACCGCCTTCGCCATCACCACCTCGGATGGCAGAGTACCGAGCGTAATTTGTGGCATCAAAAGGGATTAATGTATTGCTATGGTCGTTGCCGCCATAAAGAAACAGGCAGACTAAAGCCTTGTAATCTCCGCTCGTTGAAAAGGCAGCAGCCTCTCCGATACTCGCCAAACCCAACGCATACGATGAGGCAGCGCCCATAACGGCTAATTGGCTCGAGCGACGAATAAAGGCGCGCCGTGACAAATCTATGCTCTTACCGATGAACATTAGGCGTTCCTATCTCTGAACCAAGTAATCACTGGAAGTCATGATCAGCAATACCGCCGTTCTGACCTTAGTAATCCGCTGGTTCTGGCTACTTGTTGCTGAAATGGGCTGATCATCCAAGGCGCTAAGTATGGTGGCCCGAACGTCATCGGTCAGCTGGTTGGCCGTTAGCAACAATTCTAAGTGTGCCAGTAAACTGGCACTATCTTCTGCGAGAGCCATCTCAGTTGAGTAATCCAACTCCACGTCCTCGAAGGGCCAAAATTCTGCCTGAACTGCCGCATGCATGAAGTTAACATAGCCAGCCACCGAGGTTTCATTAACCAGCTGGAATTCAGGGGCGAGTAAATCTTGGTCGGCCGACTGCGAGCCAGCCCTAGAATATCCAGGGCGGAAAAAATTAAAAACTGAGGGCGCTCGCAGCGGTGACTGGCCTAACGCCCAAGATGGGTTTGATGCATCACCCAAGTCCCAATCTCCGCTAACCGACCGCATGTTAAATGTGCGGCCAAGCTGAACGAAACGAAGCATCGGTTCCCTCAACTTGCCAAAAGTAGGGTCCTCTAAGCTCTGAGATGATAGGGCCTCTTCATCCAGCAAAATCGCCTTGAAAACAGCCCGTAAATCACCCCTCACCCCTACGCCGTTGTTTTCAAAGACTTCAGCAACCCTTTGGATATAAGAAGGAGAGGGATTACTGGTGACTAAACGCTGGATCATTTGCTTGCTAAAAAATGGCCCAACATTAGGGTGCGCAACCAGATGATCGAGGGCCATTGCCAAGCTATCTGCTGCATTAGTGCCGGCCGGAATTGTTAGACCCAAGAAACTCTTTTCTTGCTGAGAATGGAAAGCGTCCCCAGCCGCATTCCAAGGCTTCCAACGCCAACGATTCACATCCGAAGTCATGGGATTGCGGACCCAATCCGGATCAGCAAGTTCCCAATTTCCTTGGACTGTAGTAGTACCGATACCGGTGAAATCAAATTCATAGCCAGTAAAAACCTTAGCGATGCCGGTGACATCATCATTGGTGTAGGTTTCGATAGGCTCACCGCCAGAAAGTTTCAAAGAACCGTCTATATTGAGCTCAAATAGACCTATAGACATGAGCTGCATAATCTCACGGCCATAGTTTTCATCGGGAACCCGGCCGCTATTGGGATCTGCCTTTTGGTTCCCCCTAGTGTTTAGGAAAACGCCCATGGCGGGGTTAAGGGTAATCTCCTCAATCAGCTCGCGGAAACTGCCAAAGGCGTTGCGATTGAGGATGTCCCAATATTCACCAATCGCGGGTCCGGGCCACTCAACCGCTAAACTGTTGATTGAGACAACGAAAAATTCTGAAAGGGCCAACGCCACCCTTTTGCGAACGCTACTCCCACCAGATAGGAGTTGAGACCAAATCATCTGATCGGCAATGCGATCGCTGTTAAAGTAGTCGTTTTCATCGACCCGATCGAAGCCACGATCCGCAAAAAAAGACTTTGCTGTCTGGCTGTTGGCCTGATCCATCTGACCGTCAAGCCAGGGCTCATAACCATCCCGTTTCAATTGCTCAATCGCACGCTGAGATGCTGCAAAGGAGGCTTGCAAAAGGAAACGTGCCGCTTCTGCATCGGAAGTAGGGGCCCTAACCTCAACGACCGGACCGGCACCAGGACCAGCGACCGCACTAGTAGAACTATCTCCGCCCCCGCAGGCAGCCGTGGCCAAGGCGAGAGCGCTCACCCCCGCAAAGTTGGTGAATTTAGTCTCTTCTATAGCGGGTTGAAGCAACGCCTCTGGATCATCGACTGGCTGACACAAAGGCTCCACCAAATCGGCATTTCTGATTGCGAGGTCTAGATCGGAGGCCACATTTTCATCCTTATAAATGCCAAACTTAAGCTAACCCATAAGGTGAAACAGCACAAATCCCGACACATCAGAAATTATATCAAAATGGGAAGGAAGGGCCTGTCGATGATCCCGCTCAGGCTGTTGTGAGTCTGTTTCAACGCCGGTATCGAGATCTAGGCCTAATCGGTTGCTCATCGCTTCAGGCCGCCCAGCGGTACATCGAAGGCGGCAGCTAAGCGAGAAAGCGAGTTGTTGAGTTGGTTTGATTATTTCATGTTTCAAATTGTATTTACGGTTGTGCTCCAAAGGCTTGGTATCTGGAACGACCCGAGGGGTTTGCTTCACGCCAATCTCTTAGCGCACTACCCAGCGCCTCTTGGCGCTTAGTATTTTGTTGCTAGATAAACGGCATTGAAGTATCCACAGAGTAATGCTTCGCCTAATCAATTTCATAACAAGCCTTAGACGTTTGCCTCCCTTGTCCGAGATATCCGGGGATGAAGAGCGCATGCTTTTTGAACTGCGGGCATTGTGGGAGGAGAAAGGCAGCCTGTCTGTTGCCGACGTCTATGATTTGGGCGGCAATCAATCTGCATCGACCTCATATCGCCAGCTTATTGCTTTGAGAGACAAGGGTCTTCTCGATGTGTCTGTTGCTGAAGGGGACAAGCGCCGACGTGACGTGAGCTTCACGAAAGTGTCGGAATCTCTTTTCGCAGCGATGCGTTGATTTATGGAAAAGTCTCTGCCGCACACTGCTTTAACCGGCGCAGCCCTCGTTTTTCTCTACGTTGCTCTTTACGATCTGTCGGACTGGATCGTCGGCACCGAAGCATTCAGAGACACGGCGGGCATAATTTTCTTGCCGGCGTTTATCCGATTACTGGGATTCTTGCTACTTGGATATTGGGTGATCCCCGCTTTGTTTGTGGCGGGCCTTTTTTGCGTTGATCTTGGGTTGGGTCTAGGCGGCAAAGTTGTAGTTTCTGCCTTCATTGCTGTTGGAGGTCCGCTGGGGGCCTTTATCGCCGCAAAGCTGTCTGGTCTGCAGCCGTCTCTCTCCAATTTGACGCCTATGCGCCTTCTTGTGCTTTCTGCGTTCTGTTCAGCGGGCAATGCCGTCTTCTATCATCTGGGGCTTCATTATGCCGGAGTAGGTGGGCATTCGGACATCTTCATGGATCTGGTTGTTTTTGCTGGCGATATGGTCGGTACTTGGGCCGCCATTTATTTCATCAAGCTGTCACTAGAAATGCTTCTAAAGTGGCGTTCCAACTATTAGGGGCAAGGCCCTTGTAAAACTGCGCGCGATTGAGGCACTATCATTTGCATACGGGCTAATGCCAAAAAGAACTTCGCGCTGGCGGGGAAGGTCGCCGAAAAATCACTTTGAAACAAAGTCTAAGTGATTTCAGTAAGCGCAGATACGAATTTCTTCTCCTACCCAGCACGCCCGTTCATCAGCATCGCGCTCAACCGGCTCTACCGGTTCCTGTGTCCGTCCAGTCGGCGTCAACCAGCCGACACGCGCTCTACCAACCGCAAAAACGTCTACCACGATGTAAGGCGGGATCTCATAGTTGTCATAAGAATCGCTCGGCAGCGACAACTCGAAAGATCCACCTTCCCAAGACTCGAATTCACAGGGACCTTGATATGAGGCGCCGAACCATGAAATGCTGCATTGAGCAGGCTTCGCTTGGGCCACAGCAGGGAATAATGAAATAGCCAGCGCGGCCACAATGATAGTAAAATTACGAACCACTTTTGGAACCCTCTAAAAATGAATTAACAGATTTCGATAAGGCCTGGGGGCGTCTTCTGGCACCAATCCATAAACCAAAGATCGGTGGCACCAACTCCCGCTTGGATAACTTGCCAGGAGCCCTGCGACCTTCGCAAGATCGCCTCAACATGGCAGCAATCAAACATTTCAATGGCCTCTTCACCTTCTCTTTGAACAAAGGGGGTCGAGTTGGGATCAATAGGACGTCCACCTGGACGTTGTGAATTTAAAGCTACGAAAGCCCAGTCTCCAGACACGTTAAATTCGGCAACCACAAATTCGACTGGCACGCCGAGATCTCTCTCGGCAATTGGCCTCACAGCATCTAAAATTGCTCTCCGCTCAGGATTACCTCTCTGGGGTGTGTACACCCCTGCCGGAGCTTGGGCCTGCGTGGCGGAAGTCGTTGCTGCCATTGCCATTACGAATGATAGCACTAGACAAAAAGTGACAATAAATTTGATCCTAGAATTTTGTCCAAAATTGGTCACATTCCCACCCTACTATGATTGACAGAATAGTTCCTGCGTACAACATAATCTGTTCTGGTCAAGATAGCTGCTAGACTGTGCTTTTGGATCGAAGTCAAAGACTTGCTCGCCGCTGCGAGATGATGATTTGATGATTACTAAAAATTTCTGAGAGTGTGGGGATTTCATAAGATGCAGAAAACAACTATTACGGCCATTCTATTCTTCCTAGTATTGGGTGTATCGTCACCCGCCCGAGCAGATATTTCGAAATCAATGTGTCAAGCGTATATGCCAGTGATTGAACAGGCTATTTCATTCAGAAACTCTGGGATCCCGCTTGAAAATGCAACAGACATGGCTGACTCAGCATTCGATACGAACCGGAGCCTATATCGCTTTTTAGTCAGCGCCATCCGCAGCGCGTATCGGGACCCCAAAAGCGCCCTAGAACAATTAAGATCTGGTCGAACTCAACAGCTCTGTGAACAAGCGGTAAGGGGATACTAGGGTTCACTCCTTAGTACACTAGGCGGTGCTGTCAAAGCAAACGCACCTGATTGAAAACTAAGCTGGAGGGGGAGGGGCGAGTTCCGTCAATCGGAGACGAGTTCCTGCTAGACTGACAGCACCGTCGCAGAAGGTGCCTAATGCACGGATGGTGGTAACGGCAGTGCTGCTGTTGCTGGAGGAGAGCTAACGATCGCCGCGCCATTACCCCTTGATGACGATCATCTTCTCAATCGTCATTTCATGGCAAGTGTAGGGAATGCCGCCGGTTCCGTGCCCCGAAGTCTTAAGCCCGGTAAATGGCATCCAGTCGGTGCGGAAGGCGGTGTGGTCGTTTACCATGACAGCTGAGGCGTTGATGTTGCGATAGGTATGCATCGCGGCGTTCAGATCATTGGTGAAGACCGCCGCCTGAAACGATACGTCAAGCGAATTGGCACGAGCTATCGCATCATCAACATCATCATAGGAATAGACGCACACCACCGGTCCGAACACCTCATTGCGCGAAATGGTGGCGTCAGCTGGCGGGTTCAGCAGCACTGTGGGCGCGTAAGTCGTCTCAGAGAGCCTTTCCCCACCGCACAGCACGGTTGCGCCGCCATCGCGCGCTTCTTCTACCCATTGAGCCACCCGGTCGACTTCAGCCGGCCGGATCAGCGGGCCGCATTCGACGTCTTCTTCAATCGCATTGCCGACTTTGAGGGCCTTGGCCGCATCGGCAAGCTTGCCCGCCAGTTCATCAACTATCGAGGAGTGCGCGAAAACTCTCTGAACCGACACACACACCTGGCCGGAATGATAAAATCCGCCTTTGGCCAGACTGGGTACAGCCGCTTCGAGATCGGCGGTTTGATCGACGATTACCGGAGCCACTCCGCCATGCTCCAAGGCGCAGCGCGTGCCGGGCGAAAGCTTGGACCGCAGCGACCACCCCACCCCGGCGGAACCAATAAAGGTGAAGAAAGCGACCCGCGGATCAGTCACCATCTTCTCAGACGCGTCGCGCGACGGAGCAACCGCCTTGGCCCATTCTTTCGGCAAGCCGGCCTCATGCAGAATGTCGATGAATTCAAAGCATGACAGCGGCGTATCGCTCGCCGGTTTGACAATCACCGGGCATCCTACGGCGACTGCTGGCGCAACCTGATGCACGATCAGGTTAAGCGGGTGGTTGAAGGCTGAGACCGCCACAACCGGTCCAATCGGCTCACGCGTGGTCCAGGCCAGCCGTCCGTCCCCTGCCGATGTCAGCCCCATGGGGATCTCAGTGCCTTTGAGCGCGCCGATCTCGTGGATGCACAGTTCCATCCCGTTGATCGCACGATCGGCTTCGACCCGCGCATCGATCAACGGTTTACCGCCTTCATTGGCAATCTGGAAGGCGAGGTGATCGCGCCGTTCCTTCATGATCTCCATTGCCCGGTGAAGGATTGCAGCGCGTTCATGCGCCTTCATCCAGGCCGAACGGTCCTCGGAAAGCTCATGCGCACGCGTCAGGAACGCATCGATCTCGTCCCATTCCGCGGTGGGCACGCTGCCGATTTCCGAAAGGTCGAACGGATTGACCACTGTCTTCATCGTCATTGTCCTTACCAGCTCAGCTACGATCAGAGTTCAGCGCTGAGCTTTTTGATGTCGATGTTCAGGATCTGGTCGTTCTCGCTGTAATCAACCGGGCAATCGATCAGGTGAACGCCCGGCGTGTCACGGCAGTGCGCGAGCAGCTCAGTCAGGTGTTCAGAGGATTCAACCCGGTGCCCGTGCGCGCCATAGCTTTCAGCGTATTTCACATAGTCCGGGTTGCCATAGGTCAGGCCAAAGTCCGCAAAGCCCATATTGGCCTGCTTCCAGCGGATCATGCCGTACGCATCATCGCGCAAGATCAGCACGGTGAGATTGAGGCCGAGGCGCACCGCGGTTTCCATCTCCTGGCTGTTCATCATGAACCCGCCATCGCCGCAGATCGCCATCACCTTGCGGTCAGGATATAGCATCGCGCTCATCATCGCCGATGGCAGCCCTGCACCCATCGTGGCGAGCGCATTGTCGAGCAGCACGGTGTTGGGCAGATAAGCGGTGTAGCCCCGCGCGAACCAGATCTTGTAAACCCCGTTATCCAGACAGATGATGCCATCGCGTGGCATGCATTCGCGCACTTGCTTCACCAGATGCGGTGGGAAGATCGGGAAACGTGCATCGTCTGCCAGCTTGCCCGTGTGTTCCAGTTCGGCCTGGTGATAGGCAAGGATATGGTCAAAGTTCCAGTCGCGGTTGGGCGAGAGGTCTTCCTTGATCTGCCAGATCGCATTGCCGATATCGCCGATCACTTCAATCTGCGGGAAATAGACCGGATCAACCTCAGCAGTCTTGGTAGAGACATGGATAACCGTGACGCCGTTATCCTGCATGAAGAAGGGCGGCTTTTCGATCACGTCATGGCCCACATTGATAATGCAGTCGGACGCCTCAACCGCGCGGTGGACAAAGTCACCAGCGGACAGCGCCGCACAGCCTACGAACTTGGGGTGACGTTCATCGATAACGCCCTTGCCCATCTGCGTGGTGAGGAACGGGATACCGGTCTTTTCGACCAGTTGTTCAAGCATGCGACCAGCCATCTTGCGGTTTGCGCCCGCGCCGATGACGATGATCGGGCTCTTGGCTTTTTCGATTGCTTCGACCGCAGCGCGCACAGCTTTCGGCTCTGCCGACGGACGGCGTGCGACGCTTTTGGGTAGAGGCTTCCAATCGGTGGTCGGCTCTTCGGCGATATCTTCGGGCAATTCGATCAACGTTGCGCCGGGCTTCTCTTCCTCGGCCAGCCGATAGGCTTCGCGTACGCGGCTGGGGATGTTGTCACCCGCTGCAATCTGGATCGAATACTTCGTCACCGGCTCCATCAACGACACGATATCGACGATCTGAAAGCGGCCCTGCTTCGATTTCTTGATCGGTTTCTGGCCCGTGATCATCAGCACCGGCATTCCGCCAAGCTGTGCATAGGCTGCGGATGTAACGAAATTGGTCGCGCCCGGCCCAAGCGTTGCGACGCACACGCCAGTCTTGCCGGTATGGCGGCCATAGGTTGCCGCCATGAATCCCGCACCTTGTTCATGGCGGGTGAGGATCAGCTTGATCTTGTCCGACTTGCCCAGCGAATCGAGGAAATCCAGGTTTTCCTCTCCCGGTACGCCAAAGATGTACTCGCAGCCTTCAGCCTCAAGGCACTCGATAAAAACGTCCGACGCTTTTTTGGTATCGCTCACGTGAATTCCCCCCCTTGTTTGC
>Ga0255772_10004219_pt1 | contig 13607 bp, 5 predicted proteins | sample 071ome_34_FD_179970 | JGI IMG/M metagenome (GOLD analysis project Ga0255772, IMG submission 179970) | Coastal salt marsh microbial communities from the Groves Creek Marsh, Skidaway Island, Georgia - 071411BT metaG (version 2) | ecosystem: Environmental > Aquatic > Marine > Intertidal zone > Salt...
CTGCTTCTGTGGCAGGTTGTTCGGTGTACAACTTCATTTCATCTTCCTCTTCGGATGTACCGGACATACCATAGATGCCCATGACCAGCATAGCAACACCAGCAACGTAGAAGATCAAGGTGATGAAGTCAATTGGATGGTCAAAGTTTGTCCAGTATCCAAAGTACTCTTGATTGGTGTATATTGCAGATTGCAAGCTGTCAGCATCGCTGTCTGAAAGTTCACCTGAGGTTTTGATGATGAACACAGGTTGAAGATCATCCATCGTTGGTGCAGTGGATTGATTGCCCATTTCTCTTGTGTCGAGGTAGAAGGTTGATTCTGAGGTTCCGCTAATGATTGCTCCGCTCATGTCCTCAGCCTTTACAGTCACATCGCTACCAAAGTAGACTGGGAGTGCACCAGGGAGTGCATCGAGGAGGGTGTCGGTTCCGAGGAGTTTCGCTTGAACTGAACGAGTTGTTGGGTCCATCGATGCTTGACAGGTTGTGACTGGGATGTCCTTCACGGTTTCAGAACCGTCTGTACACACGAGGTCGACAACACCGTATCCTGACAAATCAACTCTGTCACCGTCACCGGTAACGAATCCGCCGGTTGCACCCTCGAGTGATTCAGGTGTGAGAAGTCCAAAAGTTCCGGTCGCTTTGTCCATGTCTCTCCATGATACGTAGGGGCTACCGTCTTGCAGGAGCATTTCACCCTTGTCGCAAGTGTCTTTTTCACCGGTACAAATGGTGTATTGCGTACCATCGCCGTTTTCAATGCCGCCTGAACCATAGTAGGTTGCATTTGTTTCAAGACTCATCCATCCTGCACTCATGTCCATTGGGTTGCCTGTTTCAAGGTAAGCGTTGACTGGGTCGTGCCATCCGAGAAGCCATTGGTTCATTTCCATCGTCACATATGGTGTTGTTCCGAATGAATCCATGAGGAAACCAGGAACAAAGTCACTCATGATTGCCTCCATAAGAATCATTCTGATGGCTTTTGCAGTATTGACATCGACGCCGTAAAGCATGGCAACGGTTTCATCGCCCCAAGGTAGCGGGTCGCCTGGTCCCATGGTGGTAAAGTTGATCGGTGGTGTTTGACCTGCCATCTCACCGTAGATGAAGAGCGTAGCACCTGTGCTGGTTGTCAAACCAAGCGGTCCGTAGAGAATATTTCCGGATTGTTCAGGTGTGATAGAAACTGGATTGTTCCCCATGAACGCCCAGAGGCCACCCATGTTGAGAGAATAATCGAGGTATTCGCCATCAATCGGGTTAACATCACCAAAGGTTGCATTCACAAATCCAGATGCGGTCAATGAACCAGAGCCTCCGAGGAGAATGAGTGGAATAGACGATGCATCAGTAAGCCATCCGCCAGCCCACATCATGATTGCACCATATTGTGCTTCACTGAGCATGTATGTCGTCATTGCATCTGCAGGGGCCATACCCATGAAAGCAGCGAGACCGAAGTCATCACCATCTGCATTTGAGGCAAGTAGTCCAAGCGGCGTGTCCGTTCCTGTACCGTTGAGAAGGAGGTTCATGGCAACCATATTGTCGATTTGTACACCGAGCAAGTTCATCAATCGCGTTTCAGCGTTCACCGACATTCCAGATGTGTCCATCATCCACATTTCATCACCGACACCAGCCATGAGAGCCCCGCCGCCGACGGCATAGCATAGAGCATGGTCTCGGGCAATGGTCTCATTGACGTTTGGCATCATGATTGGGTCATCGTTTTCATCAACCGCTCCTGTGTCAATCATCGACATGTAGTTCCAAAGGGACGCTCGTTGCATGGTTCCAACATTGGCAAATCCGTTTGCGGCATCAGCCATCACACCATTATAATCTGCAGTTGCATATTCGTCACAATGGCCAGCGAAGACTAGTGCTCCAGTTGCGGTGGTCAAGGAAATATCTTCCATGCTACCTGGCATGACTGCGTTGTACATACCGTAGGAGAGGTCGCCAAAGTTTGCACCTGTAAAGGTGATGGCAGATTCATTACCTGGGCCACCTGCTTGCATAAGTTGCGAACCTTGAATCGCTTCAGTGTAATTGTAGGATTCACCTAATCCGGAAAGGTTGTTCATTTGTGAGAGGTTCATGGCCTCGAAGTACATGTTGAATTGTTCGTACGCACCTTCACCCCAGCCAGCAGAGTATGCGGCGTCCATCATTTCGGAGCCATCACTTGCGGCCATCACATCCAAGATCGATGAAGCAACTGAATTTCCTGCTTGCATGTTTTCGAGGTCGTTTGCCATGGCTTGTGCGGAGAATCCAACTTTTGTGAGGTCCATGATTCCCTCCACTGCTGTACCTGTGGCACCGATCACCTGAGGCATGAAAGCGATGTTGAGATTTGTGATTTGTGTATCGCACGGGTATTCAGAATCTGCTGCACACTCGTAAGAAATCACTTCGTTGTAGGTGAGTGTACCTGCTGAAGAGTTGTGTTCAACGACAGTCTTTGTCGATGTCACATCGTAGGTGAACGGTCCAAGCATTTCATAGGTGGGGGCACTCATATTTTCACCCATCACATCTGCTAGATTCGTCACCGAATATGCGTAGAAGTCGCGAGTTTCGCTTGAACTTGCCCAGTCCGCTTCTACGGTTGCACAGTCACCGTCTTTGCACGCATCATCAAGAGGCTTTGTGGCCACATTCTCTTGAACTGCGTCCTCGACGGCACCCGTTGACAATGGGGCGAGTACAGCCATATTGACAACGAGTAGTGCTATTCCTATAATTAATCCATTTTTGCCTGCTAGCATGGTGGTCATAAGGGTGGTTTCTCAAAGTTTAGGTTTTAAGATTTAGGCAAACAAAATGATTTCAAGGTGTATAACCTTACACTTTCGTTCATTCCAAAGTGAAAATAATGAACGTTGCGTTATTCGGTATGTATTCCTCAATGCAAAATCACATGTTTCGTCGGTATTGTCCACCAACTTGGAACAATGCAGTGGTAATTTGACCGAGCGTAGCGACCTTCACGGTTTCCATTAATTCCTCAAACACATTTCCACCACTTCGTGCAACGTCTTGTAATCGCTTGAGTGCTTGGCCTGTAGCGTTCTCGTGGGTTTGGTGGAGGCCATTTGTTCGGTCGAGGCAGGCCTGCTTTTCTTCTGGAGTCGAGCGGGCAAGTTCCATATCGAATTCATCGGCATTTGACTCATCAAAGCTTTGTGCGTGTGGATTCTCAAAGGTGTTCACACCGATAATTGGCAACGTACCATCGTGTTTAAGATGCTCATAATACATCGATTCATCTTGGATTTTACCACGCTGATACATCGTTTCCATCGCACCAAGAACGCCACCACGTCGACTGATGGCTTCGAATTCTTCGAGGACTGCCTCTTCGACAAGGTCGGTGAGTTCTTCGACAATGAATGAACCTTGCATTGGATTTTCAGTTTTCGTCCAACCACTCTCTTTGTTGACGATGAGTTGAATGGCTAATGCACGTCGAACGCTCGCTTCGGTCGGTGTTGTGATCGCTTCATCGTATGCATTGGTGTGAAGAGAATTTGCGTTATCTTGAATAGCGAGCAGTGCTTGAAGGGTCGTGCGAATGTCATTGAAATCAATTTCTTGGGCATGAAGACTTCGACCACTGGTTTGAATGTGGTATTTGAGTTTCTGACTTCGATCGTCTGCACCATACAAGTCCCGCATAGCAACAGCCCAAATTCTCCGGGCAACGCGACCGATGACGGTGTACTCTGGGTCGAGCCCGTTGCTGAAGAAGAACGATAGGTTGGGTGCAAATTTGTTAATATCCATACCTCGACTTCTGTAGTATTCAACGTAGGTGAAGCCATTGGCGAGTGTGAAGGCAAGTTGAGTGATTGGATTTGCTCCCGCTTCTGCAATGTGGTAACCGGAGATGGAAACAGAGTAGTGGTTCCTCACATTGTGGTCAATGTAGTACTGTTGAACATCCCCCATGAGTTTGAGGGCAAACGGGGTGGAAAAAATGCAGGTGTTCTGTGCCTGGTCTTCTTTGAGAATGTCAGCTTGCACAGTTCCACGAACGGTGGAGAGTGCCTTTGCCTTCAGCATTGCATAGGTTTCTGCATCGACAAGTTCGTCTCCTCTTCGTCCAACGGTGGCAAGTCCGAAGCCATTGTGCCCTTCCGGTACATCTCCACGATATGCGTCTGGTTGAATCTCAAGGGGCGTTCCCTTTTCTGCAAGATAGGCCTCAACTTGTTGGTCTATTGCAGCATTGAGGAAAAAGGCGAGAATAATCGGTGCAGGCCCGTTGATGGTCATGCTGACCGAGGTGTTGGGGTCACACAAATCAAATCCGGAATACAGTCGCTTCGCATCATCGCATGAAGCGATACTGACCCCTGAGTTTCCTACTTTGCCCCAGATGTCAGGTCGAAGGGCGGGGTCTCTGCCGTACAATGTTACTGAATCAAAAGCGGTGGACAATCGTGCGAAATCTTGTCCCTTTGACAGGTAGTGGAATCGACGATTCGTTCGCTCTGATTCACCTTCGCCAGCAAACATTCGTGCAGATAATTCGTCGGTTCGTTTGAATGGGAAGACGCCAGCAGTGTATGGGAAATGACCGGGAGCGTTCTCTCGACTCATCCACACATGCAATTCGCCATCGTCAGCGAAGGTCGGTAAGGCAACCCTTGGAATATTCGAATGTGCAAGCGATTCGGTCGTTGTTTGAACGGTGAATGGTTTTCCTCGTACATGGTAGGTGTATTCTCCTGATGCATATTGTTTTGCGAGGTCTCTGAATTCGTCAAGGGCTTCACGCTCATGTTCGAGTTCAGCAAGCAGCGTAGTGATCTGTTCATTGAGGTCTGAGGAAACGCTTTGTCGACCACGTTGTTCTGCGTGGGCGGCTGCCGTCTCAAGATGCTGACAAAGTCGAAGTTTCTGTGCAACTTCTTCATTTTGTTTGTGATATTCACGAACGGTAGCAGAAATTTCAGCGAGATAGTTGACTCGTTCTGGTGGGATGACGCCTTTTGCACCTCCGAATTCATCGGTCGGGGGAGATGCTTCAAAGCCGACGAGTTCCGCTACCTTCATCCAAAGTCGGTCAACGCCTGCGTCTGCAAACTGACTCGCAATTGTGGCGACGACGGGTAATTCCTCATCGCTGACATCGAAGAGATTTCGATTGCGTCGAACTTGTTTTCGAATAGCACGTAGGGCATCTTCACTGCCTCGCTTTTCGAATTTATTGAGCACGACGACATCTGCAACATCGAGCATTTCAATTTTCTCGAGTTGGGTGTGGGCACCAAATTCTGCTGTCATGACATAGAGTGAATGGTCAGCAACAGATGTAATCGCATCGCTACCTTGCCCAATGCCACTGGTTTCACAAAAAATAAGGTCGAAGCCAACCGCTTTTGCAACCTCTATCGCACGGTCGAGGTGTTGGCTGATTTCAGAGCCAGAGCCTCTGGATGCGAGGGAACGCATGTAGAGTTCATTATTCGAAAGTGAGTTCATTCGGATACGGTCACCGAGGAGTGCGCCCCCGGTACGCTTCCTCGTCGGGTCAACGCAGAGCAAACAGACCCGTTTGCCGGGGTTATCACGTTGAATTCGGAGCATTAATTCATCGAGCAAACTCGATTTTCCCGCCCCTCCGGTTCCGGTAAAACCGATAACGGGAACATCACTGGACGATGAACGGCATCGTTCGAGGACCTCATTGAATTCTGCATCATCCATCGATTCACTCAGTGTGAGTAGGAGGCCGACATTGGCCATATCTGAAGCTTGCACAGGCCCATCAAGGCTTTTCATCCGTTCTTCGCTCACGAGATCGACTTCGGAAGCGAGTCCCATGAGGTGATGAATCATCCCCATCAGGCCCATAGTTCGACCATCGTCTGGTGAATAGATTTTGGAAATTCCCGCTTCGTGGAGTGTTTTGATTTCGGGGGGAGTAATGGTCCCTCCGCCTCCGCCAAAAATACGGATGTGGCCGCAGCCTGCTTCGTCGAGCAATTGTCGAATGTACGTGAAGTATTCGACGTGCCCTCCTTGGTACGAGGTGAGAGCAACTGCGTGTGCGTCCTCTTGAATTGCACAGTCAACGACATCTTGTGCTGAGCGGTCGTGTCCAAGGTGGATCACTTCTGCCCCACTTGATTGAATGAGTCGTCGCATGACGTTAATTGCTGCATCGTGCCCATCGAAGAGCGATGCTGCTGTAATCACACGAACAGGGCCTGTCGAAGTTGTGAAAGTGACTTCGGCTTCGCCTCCATTATCGCTCATGGCCTCCCCACCATGTAATGGTTCATCAATACACCTTTAGATTCAAAATACAAGTATTCCAAAAATTCTCTAACTGAGATAGAATTCTTCACGTTTAACAACTTGAAGCCTCGCAGGTCAAATTAGGGGATAGTAATGGTCCGAGAACTCATCCGAATCGAAGGAGTTGACAGGAGCTTTGGTCCAGTTGATGTCCTCAAAGATATCACATTCAATGTCAACGACGGTGACCGAATTGGAATTGTTGGGCACAACGGAGCGGGTAAAACCACATTGCTGAACACCATTAGTGACCAGAAGCAAGATGTTGGTGATGTCGAACTAGCACCGGGTATTCGCCTTGCGTATCTAACGCAGATACGTGATTTAGAATCAACCAAAACTATTGAGGAAGAGTTGAGTAGAAAAGGTCGGCAATTCCAGGAACTTGAAGAGGAAATTGCAGCCATTGAAGCACAAATGATCGACCCCTCCTTTTACGAAGGCGAATGGGAGCCTGTGATGGAGCGTTACACCGAACTACAACAAACGCTTGCATCGAGCGGAGGCGGGAATGTGGCAGGAATTGCCAAAGGGATTCTTGAACGCCTCGGACTTGACAAGCATCCAATGGACATGCCTGTTGCCCAACTTTCAGGCGGAGAGAAGGCCAAACTCGCCTTAGCACGCCAACTTGTTGGACTTGCGGGCATCGATGTTATTTTCCTCGACGAACCCACAAACCACCTGGATATTCAAACTACAGAATGGCTTGAGTCGTTTCTTCGAGATTTCAAAGGAGCTCAACTCATCGTATCGCACGATCGATATTTCCTCGACCAAGTTTGCACACGAATCATCGAAATCGATAATTTGAGGGCATGGCCGTGGAAAGGAAATTATTCCCAATTTATGACTCAAAAAGTAGCGAGCGAGTCCTCATTGAATGACCAAATTAAAACCACTGAGAAGAAAATCCAGTCGACGTTAGGAGCATTGCAACAAATGAAGCGTGCAAACAAATACGACAAATCCATATCTGCAAAACACAAAATGGTTGAGCGACTTCAGCAAGAACTCAAAGCCCTCAAGGCGAGAATGCCAAAGAAACGCAAACCCCTCATCATCAAACTTGAAGCAATCGAAAAGGGCAGTCGAGATGTGCTATTGGTCGAAAATGGTACCAAGACCTTCGAAGGACTTGAACGTCCGATTCTCAACAATCAATCCCTCGAGGTCAGAAAGGGTGACAGAATTGGTATTGTAGGAGGCAATGGGCAAGGAAAGACAACATTGCTCAAACTCATCAACGGGGAAGAAAAGTTGGATTCAGGCACACTCAGTCTCGCTCCCGGTGCAATTATTGGCTATTTCCACCAAGACCATGGAACGCTCGATTTCTCGCTCAATCCAATCGAGCAAATCCAAAAGTTAAGGCCGGATTTCCAGTACGGTGACATCCGTGCAGCACTCGGTCGTTTTCAGTTCAAAAATGACCAAGTTGAAACAAAACTATCCCAACTCTCCGGTGGCGAACGTGCCAGAGTTGCCCTGCTCAAACTTCTTCTTGAAGACAACAATATGTTGCTGATGGATGAACCAACAAATCACTTGGATATGGAATCTAAAGAAACGCTTGAAGAGGCCCTTATCAATTACGAAGGTTCATTGGTCACGGTATCTCACGACCGATGGTTCCTCGACCAAGTTGTGAACCGAATTTGGGAACTCGAAAACGGCGTTATTACCGTGTACTACGGAAATTACACAGACTATATTCGAGCAAAGAAAGGCCTCCCTCCACTCGGTGAAGATGAAATCTCTGAAGTTTAATTCCATTCTTTTAACAATTCAAATTTCGTAGCATCTGTAGGTTTGGTTTTGGTCTTCCACAACTCCATACGTGGCTTAGGGGTTGGTTTTTGTAATTGTCCATCGGTTGAGGCGCCATCCCAAGTTGCTTTTGGATCTGCGACTGGCCAGTGCAACACAATGCCATATTCAATACCTGAGAGCATTGAAGAACTGTGAATTGGAGCGTTGTGAAGATAGCCGAACAATTGCAATCTTGCTTTGTCTTTGTTGCCTTTTGTTTGGTCAGAATGCTTTACCTCGATGATAATATCTTTTGTGAATTTATTTTTACCACCTGGATGTAAAACAAAATCTGCACGTAAATCTTTGAGTGGAAAGGATTTGTACATCACTTCAATCGTTACTTCTGAATGATATCTTAATTTGGATTTGTTGAGTTCGTATGCAAAGCATTGTTGGTAAATTTTCTCAATAGAACTTTCTGCGGCGAAATAAAAACACGTTCTATTAACATCGCATGCCATCTGAAATATCAAATCACAAATCGTTTCCAAGTCCTTGTTCATTGTATCGCCATCTACATAGATCATTGGATTGTTTGAATTTCTTCGTCGAATTTTGCAAGGAGGTTTCGTAGTTTAACCTTCATCGATGGTGTCATCATGTCGTTGTCTGTGGTCCATTCTTCGTGGTCAAGAATAATGGTTTTCGCAACTTCATATCCTTTCCAATCAGGAGCCTTCATGTTGTTGGTTTGCAATTCACCAAGCAACCAACTTCGGACCTCAGGTTGCTTGCACATGGCCTCGTCTGATGTATCAACAGAAACACCTGCAGACGAAGCGGCACTTCGCAAGGCCTCAAGGTTTGGATGGACAATGAGGAAGGTGTTCTTCATGTTGCGACCATCGAGCACAGCCTGTTCAACGAGTGGTGAAAGTTTGAGGTTCTCTTCAAGCGATGATGGAGCAACATACTTTCCATTTTCGAGTTTAAACTGAGATTTCACTCGACCGGTAATGGAGAGGTAACCATCTTTCGTGAGTTTACCGAGGTCACCAGTTCTGAAGGTGCCTGGTTCAGGAATGACTTCTTTGGTTGCTTCTTCATTGTTCCAGTACCCCATCATGACGTTTGGACCAGTGACGACGATTTCGCCCTCATCAGGTCGGTCTGGGTCGTCCCAAGCGGATGTGTCGATGGAGACTTTGACGCCGTTTGCAACTCGACCGACGGTGTTGAGCCGGCTTGTTCCGGGGCCCATCCAACCGTTCGCTGAAACGAGCGGTGATGTCTCGGTCAAACCATAGCCTTCGTAGCAGTTGAAACCAACCATTTGGATAAAGGTAGCAACATCAGGGGAGAGGGCTGCTGCACCAGACATACAGAATCGGATGTTACCGCCGAAACGAGCACGTACTTTCTTCCACACAAGTTTGTCCCACAATTTGTCGCCGAAGCCCTTTGGTGGAACAGCGTCACATTCGACACCAGCCTTTGCGATACGCTTTGCTGCAGATTTCCTCGCATTGTTGATGAACTTCTTTTTGAGGCCTGTTGCGGCTTCAAATTGACTGTTGACTCTGTCATAGAATTTGTTCCAAACTCTTGGGACAGCGAGAAGAACAGCAGGTTTGATTTCCTGACATTCGTCTGCAATTTTTGTTAAATCTGAAATGAGGTTGATGTGAACACCACAACGAATCATCCAGTGCAAATCAAATGTTGAACCAAAGGAGTGGGCCCATGGTAGGAATGCAGCGTTTTTGTCGCCGATGTAAATTTTGAAAGCTGATTGAACACAGAGAATGTTCGACAAAGTGTTCCAGTTTGACAACATGACGCCTTTTGGATTTCCAGTGGTTCCTGAGGTGTAAATCAGTGTGTTGAGGGCAAAAGGATCGTCGGCAATTTCGAACATGTCAGCACTTCGGCCAGCATTCACGAATTCATTCCATGCGTGAACAGCAATGCCCTCAGGTGGAATTTCGTTCGCCTCTTCATCACCCAGTAAAATGACTCCGCACCTTGGCCAACCCGATGCATCGTTTGGCATGTTAGCAACGAGTTTGTCGAGAACTGCAGTATCTTGTACCGCCAAAATTGCAGGTGTGGAATCGCCTAGAATGTACGCCCATTCTTCGCCATGCTGATGGGTGTACATCGCCGTGTATGCGGCACCGATACCATTTGCACCATACGAGAGAGCGGCCCATTCAACGGAATTGTTGAGAATAATTGCGACACGGTCACCGGCTTCGACACCAACCGCCGCAAGTTGTTTGCCTACTGAAGTTGCAAGTTCACCGAACTCATTGTATGAGATGTGAGTTCTTGGCATACCGGGGCTTTGAATGAAACCAAAACACGGGTCGTTGCCAAATCGTTTAACGCTTGTTGCTAACATTTGGTACAATGTTCTTGGGTCTTCACCTTCTGGTTTCTCCCATTGTCTATTATCTGGTTGTCGTTCCCAGGCCATACGTAGTTCTGCCATGAACACCTGATGTAGCGGAGCACATTTGAATGTCACTCCGGTTTTTGATGAAGAACGGCAAGAACATTTTGTTTCCAATCTTCACCATTATTTCGATTTGCAAGAGGACTTGCTGGGCTAGGGTGCCAAACGGTTTGAATCAAAATAGGCGTGCCATCGTCTTTTTCACCTGCCCCTTTCTTTGCTTTGAAGACCAACGATGCTCTTCGTTCAGCATATTTTCCTACACCGATGATTCGTTCGATGCTCAAAATATCGACAAGGTCCTTGAGGTAAAGGTCACACGTCTGCATGAGAGGTTCGAGCAATGATTTGGGTAACTGATCTGGCGTTATGTTTTGACCGCGTTCACCAAGAAGTAAAAGTGGACAGTGATTGACGACAAAGAGATGTGAAAAACATGCTTCAGGGGAACCGTATTCCTCTTGCATGAGATTCCAAATTCTTGTCCCTGAGATCTCTTGACGTTCCAAACTCAATCCTTCGATTTGTCGTTTTGGATGAGCGTTTTTTGGCGTTTGGAGTTGGACCGGTTTGATGTCGAGAAACTCCCGAACGCACTGCGTTGCTCCAAATGGAACGCCCGTCTGAGCCATGCCAAACGGGCCGGGGTTCATGCCGAGCAAGATGGTCTTCGCTCCAAGACCAGCCCATTTCGTGAGATATTGTTCATGAAGTGGCCAAGCATAATCCAAAGGATTGGTTGCATGGGCGACAAGTGCATGCTGTTCAAGTGTGCTCTGGAGAGCAGAGCATTCATCTCGAAAACGCTTCGTTCGTTCGACCAGAAGGTCTTGAACACTGCCCATGCCAACGCCTAAGGGTTGACCTTGATGTGTTTATTCACTCGAATTTTCGGCGGGATGAGATGACCACACATGCACCAAGAATTGATGCAAGCGTAGCGAACATACCAATTGAAGGAAGGCCAGAACTGGATTCCTCCTCTTCATCATCACCAGAGTCCTCAACTTCATCGTCATCACAAACAGTTCCGATACCATCACCGTCTCCATCGAGTTGATCGGAATTTGCTACATTTGGACAGTTGTCCAGAGCATCAGCAATTCCATCGCCGTCAGCATCTGCAGGCATTGAAATTTGTACACAGTCACTGCTGCTGTTCAAAACCTCACCCGATGGGCTCATAGCAGAATATTCAACACACAATTGTCCGTTAAACAAGGCAGTCAGTGTTGCAATAGATGAATTGGTGTACATTCCTGTATGTTCGACTAAGAGGTGCCCATTGACATCGGTGAGGTCATTGGTTCCATTATCGCCATACGCAACAACTTCCCAATCGATATGTCCGGTCCAGTTATCTGGATTGTCAACCGATATATCAATGAAGAAATACATTTCATTTGCAGCGTTTTCAGTTATTGATATGGAAATATCAACGGTGGTCCAAGGGTCAATAGCCACTTCTTCACAACCTGTCGCATCAACATTCGTTCCTGAAGGGGTGTTTGGACAGTCGTCGTCTCCGTCTTCAACACCATCGTTATCGCTATCCGTATCCAAATAATCTGGAAGGCCATCTCCATCGGTATCTCCAGTGCCTTCTACGACATCGCTGATGCCATCATTATCGTCATCGCTGTCCACTCCGTCGCAAATACCATCACCGTCGAAATCAGTCGGCACATCGTTCGCATCTGTAGCATTCGTGCCGCAATTGTATTCTTCCCAATCGGAATACGAATCATTGTCATCATCACTGTCGATAACATCGCATGTACCATCCATGTCAAAGTCAGTCGGTACGCTGTTGTTATCCGAGGCATTGGTGTAACAGTAGTACTCATCTTGGTCCGTCCATCCGTCGCCATCGGTATCGGTATTCGTGTCGATGACGCTAAAGTTCACACTTTGCGAGCCAACGTAATACCATGAATTATTCGATCCTAAGATGATCGAGGTTTCGATGTAGAAGTTATAGGTGCCTTCTTGTAGAGCACCAGAGGCTAATTGACTGAAATTGAAATACAACTCATCCCAATCACTTTGAGCGACATAACTCCAATTTCCGTTGTCCATGACAGTACCATTGTTGTATGATGAGGAAAGCCACCATGAATTAACGATGGTAGCATTCAAAACATTGCAGTAATTTGCCACGTAAGCGTACATTTCGTCTCCGACGAAGTACACATCGCCGTTGTACAATCCGCTGAGGGACAAGTATGCGTAACTTACATCATAACCGCATCCCGTTGCATTGTTGTTTTGAGCGATCACAGTGAAATTTGCGTAGTCTTCCCCGAGGTCGTATGTTGTTCCTTGCCACACCATTGCAGCACTTGTTGAGAAGGAGTAATTTCCAACACCAAGATAGGATAAATCGAGAGAGTGGTAATCGGAGGTGTTGTATGCAGTCCAATTCCAAGAACCATAATCCACATTTGTAGAACCAGAGTTTAGTTCCCAATTAATGATCATCTGTGCCCCGAGCACATTACAATAGGTTGACAAGTATGGGTATGGCATGTAACTTCCAAGGATATACTCGTCACCTTCGTAAAGTCCACTCATGTAGAACATAGTATCACTCGCATCGTATCCACAACCCGTCGGTGCTGTGACATTGAAATGTGACGAGAAGGAGTCGAGCAAAACTTGCTGATTGTTGCTATCGATGTAGGACATTGAGGTCGAGATGGTGTAATTTCCGATACTCAAGTTACTCATGTAAAGATAGTGATAATCATACAGGTTGTAGGCTGTCCAATTCCATGAGCCATTGTCAAGCTCCAACATTTCTGAATTATTGTTAATCCACATATAGATTGAATAATTGACGATCATGGTTTGATTGAGCATGTTACAGTTGGTGTACACAGTAGCATTGAGCGAATCACCCTCGAACAATGGATAGTTATTATTCCATGCAGAAATATACGCATAACTCTCTTCATATCCACAGCCTGAATTGTTATTAGTGGAATTTGTAACAGTGAATGAATCATAATCGTAGTCGAGGTATGTCCATCCTTGGTTCGTCGTGTTCCACATGTACAATGTGGCCT
>Ga0255772_10004223_pt1 | contig 13598 bp, 9 predicted proteins | sample 071ome_34_FD_179970 | JGI IMG/M metagenome (GOLD analysis project Ga0255772, IMG submission 179970) | Coastal salt marsh microbial communities from the Groves Creek Marsh, Skidaway Island, Georgia - 071411BT metaG (version 2) | ecosystem: Environmental > Aquatic > Marine > Intertidal zone > Salt...
CATTCACAAATTTATTATTTTTTAATTGAAGATATGATACAATCACTACAATTTAAGGTTTCACACCAATTCCTTACTTGATGTATTATTGAATGATCTTGCCACTTATTGGTTACATCAGAAACTTTATTAAAATTACTTAGAAATCGTTTATGTAATCCAGTTATATCTGGCTTTATTTCTAAAAGTTGATTCTCCCATTGGCTTGGGCCGTTACTGTATTTATAAGAAAAGTAAATACCAATTGTATTTACCCAAACTTCATTTTGTTTGGATTTACTTAACGGGTTCGAATACCGTTGATCAAACTTAAACCAATTTTCAACACTTTTATAATCCATTGATTTCTTTAACGCTTCCCAGTTTTGATATGTGTTAATAATAAATTCTGATATCTGTAACATTCTAAGCTCTAAATTCAAGCCTCTGTTTCCGGTAGATTTTTTCCAAGTCCATTCATGTGCTAAAGGTATATACTTATTTTGATAGACCGCAAGATCTCGTTCCCATTTTATGTTGTATCGAAAATCATTGCTAAGATTATTAATGTTCAAGCCGGTTCTGTCAATTAATAAGAATAAAATTTCAGAGAGCTTACCTTTTAAAATCAATGAATCCTTTACAGTCCTTAAGGCTATTTCCAACTGTCCACGATTTTTTTTATCTATAAAATAAGTAGCCGCCCAAAAAACAAGGGATCGACGAAAATCACCCCGGTTAATTCGTATTAAATCATGGAAAATTATTATTTGTTGATTGAATCGATAGTTTAAAGCCCGCTTTAATTGTTTTTGAATATCACTTTTAAAAAATTTTTGCCAATCACTTCCAAAGCATATTGGGGTTTTATTTTGTAAAATCTGCAAATCTTTATAACCAAAATATTCAGACAACACCAGTGTAGGAAGTATCTCGCCTTTAAAGTTTCGCACTATTTTGTCATTATTCCATACCACATGTAAAATTACATTATTGTAATTCTTATCATACTGATGATCATGCAAATCCCAATCAGAGGCATTAACGTGTATTTCAATATCACCTAAAAATTCAATATCGTTAATAATTATTTTTGACCCCGTAAAATCTGGGCCTTGACTATAATTCAAAGCACCTTGATATAGGATTATAAGTCGTAAATTATTTGATAATTGATACTGATATTCTAGCGAATTATACCGCCAGAATTGTTGTAGAATTGTCTCCGGAATTTTTAATTTTTCAATTAACACACTATAAATTATAAAAATTCTATAGATATGTTTCTATCGTCGTGTGTTGAATTCTAAATTGTCTTAACTCCTGTTTTATGTCTTTTTTTATTTTTTCTGAATCGTATTGGTCTCTCAATTTAACTTCCAGAGTACAGGCATTTCGTGTAGTACTGATTGCCCAGACATGAACATTTTTAACTTCTAAAACCCCTTCAATGTTTTTTACATCAGTAATTACTTTATCAATAGAAATTTCAAAAGGTACACCATCTAGGCTCAGTCGTAAGGTTTTCTTAAACAGGTTCCATGTTCCATATAGAATTACCAAACCAATAATTGCACCAATTATTGGATCTATCCATTGTGGGCCGCCCACACTGATAATAAAACCGCCTAATAATACTGCCACGCTCACAAGTGCATCCGCTATCATATGTAAAAATGCAGCCCTATTATTTAGTTCTTTTTCTCTAAAAAAGAGTAATGCTGTTATTGTGTTTATGACTATACCTAAGCCAGCAATCCACATCACTGTATTTGTATCAATTAATGTTGGAGATTTAATTCTTACATATGCATCCGAAAACATTTCTGCTACGGCCCAAAATAAAACAACACAATTAGCTAAAGAAGCGAGTATGGTACCTTTAGAAAATCCATATGTATATTTTTTTGTTGGAGATTTGCCCGCCATAACGAATGCGAACCAACTGAGAATTAAACCTAACACATCAGATAGGTTATGCCAGGCATCGGCTGTTAAACTAATTGAGTCAACTTTCCAACCATAAAAAAACTCAACACCTACAAATAAAGTGTTGAATAATATTCCCCAAAGGAATTTGTTGGTTACTTTTAGATGGTGGTCGTGATGATCGTGATTATGCATTAAAAACCAAGTAATACTTCTTCAGGCTTTCTACCATCAAATAGCATTTCTGGATTTTCTAACAGATTTTTTACTCTCACTAAGAAACTTACACTCTCTCTACCATCAATGATTCTATGGTCATAACTTAGAGCAAGATACATCATTGGTCTAATTACAATTTGACCATTATCTACTACAGGACGCTCAACGATGTTATGCATTCCTAAAATACCGCTTTGCGGAGGATTAAGAATAGGAGTACTCATCATGGATCCAAAAACACCACCATTCGTAATTGTGAATGAACCTCCTGTCATTTCGTCGATACTAAGTTTATTATCTCTTGCTTTTAAGGCCAAACGTTTTACCTCTTTTTCTATCCCATCTAAACTCAATGTTTCGGCACTTCTGATTACAGGAACTACCAAACCTTTAGGAGCACTAACAGCAATAGAAATATCACAATAATCATGATATATAATTTCTTCACCGTCTATACTCGCATTTACAGCTGGCCACTCCTTAAGCGCAATACATACAGCACGTGTGAAAAAGCTCATAAAGCCAAGATTAATACCAAATTCTTCCTTAAATCTTTCTTTATATTGCTTACGTAAATCCATTACAGGCTTCATGTTTACCTCATTAAATGTGGTTAACATCGCTGTATCATTCTTAGCAGAGACAAGTCTCTTTGCAACCGTTTTGCGCAAATTACTCATCTTCTCTCTGCGAACTTCACGAGAAGAAATACCATTATTACCACTCTTATTTACACCAAGCTTTATTATAGCCTCAAGTGCATCTACTTTGGTGATTTTTCCGTTAGACCCGGTACCATTAATTTGACTAGGATTGATACCATATTCCTTGATTAACTCTAACGCTAGTGGTGATATATTTAAATCATCAATATCTAATGATTTGTTATCTTCCTCTGGTTTAGGATCTTTAGCTTCAGGTTTTGCTTCAGTTTTTTCTAATTCTTTGGATTCAACCGGTGCAGGCTCTTCCTTAACAGCAGAAGCAGGCTTTTCAGCTTCTGTATTTATAACAGCAATTACGGTATTAACTTCAATTGTATCACCTTCGTTCCCGATAAGCTTTTCAATTACGCCAGCTTTTTCAGCATTCACCTCAAAAGTAGCCTTATCACTCTCAAATTCAGCAATCGGGTCATCCATATCAACCCATTCGCCTTCTTTAACTAACCAAGTTGCAATAGTCACCTCACTTACGGATTCTCCGGGAGCAGGTACTGATATTTCTAATGCCATTACTCTACAAATATAGAGATACTTATGATTAGATATACTATTTATAAAACAAAAATGCCCTTGATTAAGGGCATTTCAGTTGAATAATAAATCCTAATTAATCTATTGATATTCTTACTTCAACACACCTATTTTTTTCGTCTTCGTCAAAAATCGGCTTCACTTCACCCACACCGTAGAATTTCATTCTATTTCTTTCGATTCCATTTTTGGTCAACTGCTTTGCATAGTAGCTAGCTCTACGATCACTAATCTGAATATTTATTTCTTCTGTACCGCGTGAATCCGCGTGTCCTACTAATGTTACAGTTGCTGATTTATTGGCTTTTAGGAAATCAATTAATATTTTAGTTTTTTCTAATTCAATTTCTGAAGTAGTAGATTTATTAAATTCAAAAAAGATTATTGACGCCTCGGCAATTCTACTAATTTGAGCATACAACTCTTGAGACCTGTTATTGGAGTCTACAACAATGGACTCCGCTTTTGGACATCCGGAATTATCTATATCACCCGCCTCTGTTGGGCAGTTATCTTCACTATCCATAATGCCATCACCGTCTGTATCAGGGCACCCTTTAAATTCAGTAAGTCCCGCAATCTCCGGACAGTTATCTTCGCTATCCATAATTCCGTCTTCATCCGTATCGGGGCATCCATTAAACTCAGCTATTCCTGCAACCTCTGGACAATTATCTTTTGCATTTGCAATCCCATCTCCATCAGCATCAGGACAACCATTTAAAGCTGCCAAACCTGCATCTTTAGGACATTCATCATCTAGATCAAAAACACCATCACCGTCAGTATCCATTGGACAACCGAATACATCTACATTATTGACATATTTCTCTGGAGTATTTGGACATTTGTCTTTTTTATCATTCACCCCATCTTTGTCCGTATCTCCGGGGAAAATTTCCTTTAAACGGAAGGTTACTTGAGCTGTTGGACCAAGCCAAAATGCCCATCCAGCCTTAATGCTAACTGGACTATTTGTTGGATAATAACTTATACCCAAGTCTTGTCTACCCGTAAACGGAAAAAGTTCTGGGCGTGGAGTCATCATGTCAAAAATTGCCCGTCCGTAATATGCTGAGAATTTGTCGTTTATCTTGTAGGTAACACCAAGGTTATCCACTAAACGATTGCCTGGGAAAAAATTAACTGTTCCATAAAAACCTAATTTCTTCTTGAGTAATAATTCAGGATAAAATAAAGATACTCTAGGTGAAAAGGATGTATTCCCGTTATACATCACTAAATCAGCCCCTCCACCTATTTCCAAACCCTGTGAAAATAATGACTGTGAGCTAATTATCACCGATAGTACTAGTCCAAAAACTTTTTTCATTGCGTAATTTTTTCAAATATACAATCTTTAAAACTTAAAAAAACAATAATTTACAGTGCAATTAGTAAACTGTACAATTATTTTAACAAATGAACATTTTTCTTATTTCTGATTATTGTGCCGATATAAGTTAAAAGAGATAAGAAGCAATGAAACTATCATTAAGCTCCCCCCAACAGGAGTTATAATGCCTAGTTTTTTAAATCCTGAACCAGTAATTTCATGAAGCGACAATATCCATAATGAAACTGAAAACAAGCAGCTTCCTAAAATGAATAAATTCAAGGCTCCAAAAGTACCATAAACTTGCTTTGTAATTCGGTGGTTTTTTTCATTTCCAATGAAATTAACAATAGACATAATTATCAATGCAGAATAAATCCAATACCGCGAAGCTGTTTCCCAAACTTCAGCGTATTTGTTGCTAATTTTACCTTCAATAATATGCGCACCAAAAGCGCCAAAACCTATCCCTATGGCTAACATCATTAACGCTAACGACATGTAATTTCTTCTCATATTTAAATTGACAATTTAACTCCAAAATATAACCCTAATGGAGGAAGTGGAATAGAGTTTATTTCTTCAAACTGAGTGTTACCAATATTTGTTGCATTCATATAAAACGAATAATCTCTTTCTGCAAATGAGTTTTGGTATGATAGTTTAACATCAATAACAGAGTATGTATTTGAATTTTGTTTTCTATTTATTGCCCTCCAGGTTGTACTTAACGAGAAACCTTCAAAAATCTCAAGATTTAAATATGCAATAGATTGGAGCTGTAAAAAATTTAAAATTGCTTTTGATTCCCATCCATCTTCAGTAACAATTGAGTTCTCCATAGAATTAAAATCCCAAGAAAAATCTATCTTTCGTCCGTAAAATTCATCAGAGAATTTAATTCCCCCTTCAATACCAGTGAATGTTATATTTTGATAATTTTGTGGCATCCAGATTTGACCTGAATCTTTTCTAACCCAATCAATTGAATTCTGTGTTTGCGTATTGTAGATAGATAAGTGGCTTGAAAACTTTCCACTATTATTTCGGACTCCAAATTCTTTACCAAGAGAATATTCGGATAATAACAAGGGATTGCTCAAGTTATTAGGACCGTTGTAATACAAATCTGTGTAGGTAGGGACTCTCTGTCCTGTACCCATGGACCCATATATCTTCCAATTTCCGTATACCTTGGCTGAAAAATCAACACCGGGATAGAATTTGAAACCCGTGACATCAGAATTCATAGCATAACCGCCTAAAGAAATGTAAAAAATATCCCAGAATCTTTGAGAAAGATCAATATAAGATCCCAAGAAATTCCTTTTATGATTTCCCAAATTATTGCTTTCAATAGATTCTTGCCTTCCTTCGAGACCAATGCCCAATTCACCATTAAATATTGGAAGCAAGTAATTTATCTCTTGCATCTGAATCTTCGAGCTATGTTTATTTTGATAGATTGCGGGATTCTGTCGGATATATACATAGTGATCAAAATTCCATCTGTTAGAAAAATTCACTTTTAATGAAGATTTTCTTGATTTTAGAAATTCCGCCGATAGATTTAAAAATTGAGTATTCACAGTTTCAATTGCTTCCTTATCATTTGGCGCAGCATAAAAGTAACTCGCTCCAAATTTATTATTAACACTTCCTCCAAGTATACTCAAAGATGCATCCGTTTGTTTATTAAAAGCATTAACACCAAGTATTGAGCGGTAAGAATTAAAATCAGTGTTGTATCTTGAACCTTCACCACCGAAATACTCAAAATTTGCCCAAGCATGAAATTTGTCAGAACCACCCTCGATATTTGCCCTTATCCCATTATTAATCCTTGTTGAGGAGTCCTTAGGATGAAACGTATTCGTAATGCCTTCAACAGTGAAATTTTTATAGCTCGAGTTATATTGCTTTCGAGTAATTATGTTAATCACCCCTGATAAAGCATTCAATCCATAACGCCTTCCCATTGGACCTTTAATAATTTCTATACGTTCGATACTATTTAAGGGAACAGGAATATTCATCTGATGATGTCCCGTTTGAGGATCACTCATTCTAATTCCATCAATCAAAACCAAAACTTGGTCAAATGACCCGCCTCTTACAGATGCATCAGATTGTACTCCTATTGCGCTTCTTTGTCGTAAATCAACTCCAGCAATAGTATTTAAAACACTTGCTACATCTTGGTAAGGTAAACTTTCTATTTGTTTCCTGCTAATTATGGAAACAGTATTTCCGCTTTCATCTATTCGCGTATGCGTTCTGGGAGATGTAATAAAAGCAGGTTCTAAACTAATGGCTTCCGTCGTGTCGAATTGTGCAAAAACAGTGAAAGAATATGATGCTGTAATTAAGAAAATACAATGCTTAATTTTCATATATAGGTAATTAATTATTTTTAAATTTTTCTATCAAATGCAATAAATATTCACGATGAGATTTGACTTGAGCTCTTGTAAAATTATCATTAAATGAAATAGCTGTTATCGTATTCTTTGAGTTGATTTCAATATCAGATAATTGTGAGAAGATAGCGGCTTTAACAGCCCCTGAAAGCCTTTTATTTTTCATTAAACCAATAAGCTGTTGAGTATAAGAAATTTGAAGATTTTGCCTTATAGGATTTGGAAGTTTATTCAAATCAGCATTAAAAACACTAAATGTTAAATCTGTTAACATTTCAAAAGTAGAATAATTACCTCCCAATTGGCTATATTCTGACATCCGCTGTAGAACATTGGGATGAAGTAAATGGGCTAATACATTATTTTGGATTTGTTCTATTTGATTATTCAATTTAGGCTCTTCTGAATCTCCAAAGAAATTAAAACCACGTCTTTGTTTTTGAAGGTAATTAGCAATACCATTGGGTAATTTCATTGCATCCGGGCTAAACAAATAATCACGCAATAACTTAATTGCTCTTTTTTGTTGGTCTCTAGATACAGGGGTATATGGCTTTGTATATTCAGTTTGCCCTGGGGTAAATCTTTCTACATAGATTCCTCCAATATATCTAGAAATAACTCCCATTTGCGTTCCATAACTACCTAATAAGATTCCATATTGAGAAACCAAGGGTTGATAGCTTTCGAATCCTTGAGAGTTATATTGGTCAAATAATCTATTTAGTTTTTGTTTGATCATTTTAACTTGAGCTTCAGCAAATCCCATTGCATCACTGCTTAAATCACCAATCATAACTCTCGGATCTATAGCTTTTCCTGGTGAACGCATATCATCTGCATCATTTCCAAATGCATGTTCATGCATCAATGAAGCAGATAAAATTTGATTCAATCTTAATTCTTCATCTTTAGAATCATCTAACGGAATGCTGTAACCATAATTGATTGCCCATAAATCATAGGGACCAGGTGATGTTTGACAATACTGAACCAAAACTGAATCAACTGGAAAATTAATTGCAGGATAGTCCATCACCGATCCAATTAAGCCGTTTTTAGTCGTATAATCACGATTTCTTAATTCTTCTAAATTACAGAGTTGAGATGCCTTCATATTATGATTTAGACCAAGAGTATGTCCCATTTCATGTAAAATTAAATAATGAAGAGATTCATAAAGAAGTCTGCTCACCTCTGTAGAATCATTAAATCCTCCTGTTAAAAGCAATTTTGCAGTTTCGGTTTGGTGATGTAAAAGGGAACTTGCTTTACAATTTGCTGAACTCGGCAATTCGTAGAGATCATCGTACTTAACTCTATTGGTTAGAAATACATATTCTAGCATTATATCAGCTCCAAGTATTTCACCAGTACGAGGATTAACAAAGCTTGGGCCGTAACCACCGAAGGGAGGATTTGGGGAGGAGGTCCATCTAAGCACATTATATCTAATATCTCCTGCATCCCATGATGCTGTATCAGACTGAACTTTTATTTGAATAGCATTGATAAATCCTAAAGGCTCAAAAGCCTTGTTCCACTCTAATGCAGCATGTTTAATTATTGGGATTAATGCTTTTGGTGTAGTATTTTCAATCCACCATACTATAGGTTTTACAGGTTCACTTTTAAGTGCTTCAGGATTTTTTTTCTGTAAATCCCATTTATGGATAAGATCTTTATAATTCACATACTCTGAAGATGTCATATCATTTACAGACTCTGAAAAGTAGCCTATTCTGTAATCATCTTTTCTCGGTTTAAAATTGTTTTTGGGCAATTCAATAAGGCTGTGCTGCAGTAAAATGGAGATATATCGAGAATCAGTTACTGCAGACGAGGCAAAACCTCTAGGATTGGGATTGTCAAAAACGTACTTGACGATTATATCACAATTCTGTGGGTATGTTTTTATTTGTTCGTATTGCGTCTTTTCCTTTGACAATTTACCTGCTGTAAATCCTTTAGAATTTCCGCGACTTGAAGGCTTGATAGAATGAAGGTCTTCGCCCAAAAATAATTCATCGGCAGATATTACATAAGCGTTAGTATCTTCAGCTAATATTTTTGTTGAACTCAAAATAGCTTCTGAAATATTTGCATTGGAACTTTTAGAAATTGGATTTTCAGGATCGAAGTAAAAGGAAGTGTTTTGTTGTACCACTTGAATTTGATCAAATACCTTTTCGAAACGAATGATTCTGCTTCCTCTATATGATCCACGGTGGTGGCCTACATCGGTAACCCCATTTTCGGTGTATGTGAAATGTATAAAGTCTTTACTTAATTGATTTTTATTAATTTTCATTAACGATTGACCTTTGGTTGAATCAAAATAAAATGTAAACAGACCTTTCTTTTCCGATTTCCCCGAAACCAACTTTTTAATTGTCTGCTGGGTTTTTGACGGTTTTGAGCTCTTCTTTTTCTTGCCAAACCATTGTGCATTTACTGAATTGAATTGAAACAGGCACAATAAAATCAACGAAAGTAACGATTTTAACATAAGGACAAATTTAGGTAAATATAAATTGGGGGATTGGGGGAATTATGTCTTAAAGATGTTAAATAGAGATCCGAACTTGATTATTTGAATATTTTTATTTCCTAATTGTTAATGTGTCAAACTTAATTATCTTTGCACTCCCGTTTGGAGATGTTTTTACCAACCCTTGCATATCCAAACAATCGCACTCGTAGCTCAACTGGATAGAGCATCTGACTACGGATCAGAAGGTTTGGGGTTCGACTCCCTACGAGTGCACAAAAAAGCCACCGAAAGGTGGCTTTTTTATTATCAATTTGTTTGACTTATTATTTCTCGTGTTCTGAAGCACTGTAATAATATTCTTTTACCAACTTTATAATATCATTTACTAAATTTTTTGTTTCTATTAATAAATTAAAATATAGAGTTGTATTACGAGGACTCTCTTCGTCTTGACGTGTTCTTGAAATCTGTTTATTTATTTTTTCCGACAATAATTCCAATAAATCATCCTTTTTATCTAAACACTTTTCTAAGCTCACAAAGTTTTTTGACTTAAACGCCGCCTCTGCATCTGCCAATAAATCCTCTAAACTTCTTTGTACTTCTCTAAAATCTAGTAATTGACCTGTACTTAAGTGTTTATGATTGTTATCTACATGCTTATGACTTTTGCGAACAATGTATTCCAATGATTGAGCAATATCAGTAAGGTTGGCTAATACCATTATATAAAAGTTACTCCCACGAACACTAGTTTCATTTAAATTCTTAATAAAATAAAACAAATGGTTTCTTAGCTCCTCAACTTCTTCTTCAAATTTTGAAACCGAATCTTTCGCTTTTTTTAGGGATTGTATATCGTAATCTTCTATTCCCATTACCACATTAGAATATATTTCACGAGTACGACTTATCGAAAGTGATATATTCTCAGCACTTTCATCTACCATTCCTTGAACCGTTTTACTTGCTGATTTTCTCAAGGTTCGGAAATTAACTTTGCGCTTTACACTTCTTTTGTGATGAATATAATTTCTGATTACTAAAAATGAGGCTACAATTAAAAGTACGGCTATAGCCGGCCCTTTACCCATATATATGAGATACGTTAAAACGGCTGCTGCCGTGAATGCTACGATAGCCGTTGCGAACCAACCTCCAATTACCTTAAAAACTCCCGCAACACGGTATACCGCACTTTCCCGTCCCCATGCTTTGTCCGCTAATGATGTACCCATAGCAACCATAAACGTAACATAGGTGGTTGAAAGCGGTAGTTTCATACTTGTAGCTATTGAAATTAAAATGCCAGCAACTGCAAGATTTATTGAAGCACGGATCAAATCAAAAGCAGGTAATTCTTTTGCTTTTTCAGGACTTACTTTAATTTCTTCATTACTAAAACTACTCTCAATCCTTTTATTAAAACTATCTGGTAGTACTTTACCTAAAGCTGTTGCTAAATTTGAAGATCCTTTAACAACTTTCTTCGATAATGCATTTGGTTTAAACTTCTCCTCTGCATCTCCTTGGCGCGATAAATTAATCGAAGTATCCGCTACTGTACGAGCTTTTTTTGAAAACCATAATGTCAATACCATTATTCCACCTGCAATAAATAACAACATAGGTTCTGTTGGAACTTTCTCAGACAATACATTCATTGAAAATTCATTTGCTGCGACACCAGAAACCGTCCATGCCTCATAACTATGGTAAGCGGCCATTGGAACTCCGATAAAGTTGACTAAATCATTTCCAGCAAAAGCTAAAGCAAGCCCAAATGTTCCAACTCCAATTACAATGTGTAAAACATTCCATTTAAATACTTTATCAAATAAGGCTGCGATTAGCGTAAAAAATAGAATCATTGCTAAAATGAGCATTCCAGTATTTGCCGCAATGAATTCTTTAATATCACCATAAAATGGCGTACCTTTTAATCCTTTGTAAAAGATAAAATAACCTATTGCAGTAAAACAAATACCTGCAAAAACAAATCCAAATTTCTCAGCCTTTCTCTCGTATTTAAAAGTAAATACTAATCTTGAAACCCACTGAACAAACATACCCACTGAAAAACTAATTACAACCGATAGCAGGATACCGGAAATTATAGTTTTTGCCTTTTCTGTGTTAATATATTGACCTAAGTCTGCAATAGTTTGCTCGTCACTCAAACCTATTTTTATTAATGCCATTGAAACTGCAGCACCAAGTAAATTGAATACTATTGACACTGTTGTTGAAGTAGGCATTCCTAAAGTATTGAAAAAATCTAATAATAAAATATCCCCAATCATTACTGCCATGAAAATGAACATTATTTCATCAAAGTAAAATTCACCAGGCATAAAAATCCCTTTACGAGCTACTTCCATCATACCACTAGAAAAAACTGCCCCTACAAAAACACCCAAACTAGCAATTATCATTATTTTTCTAAATGATATTGCTTTAGATCCTAAAGCTGAACTAAGAAAGTTAACAGCATCGTTACTCACACCAACAATCAAATCAGCAACTGCTAATATTGCTAGTGCAACGATAATAAGTAGATAAATACTGTCCATTTGTAAATGATTATTATTTAATTTTAAAAGTGAATATCAAAACCTGTTCTTAATAAAATACCCTGTGCATTTCCATTTGATTCTGTATAGCTAATATCTGCTTGCACCTTTAATTTGTGACCCGAAATATACTTACTAATTCCAATAGTGTACTGCTTTAAATCATTTAGTTTTGAATAATTTTCAAAATCAGCTTGAGTGTATCGTGTTACAACTTCTACTTTATCTGTCACAAAAACACCAATTTGAGCATTCAAAGAACTACCATCTATCACAGCACTTCCAGTTTCTACTCCAGATTCGTCTTTCGCTAATGGATCCGCAGTTATCCTTTTTGCCCATTCTGCCATTGCAGAAACTCCTTTATATTTAAACATACCATCAATAAATTGAGTAGTTATATCTGTTTGGTAAAGTGGACTTGTTGAACCTACAGGAAGATCCATATATTTACCCATCGCAGACATAGTTTTAACTGCATTATTATTAAAATTGTATGTGTATGTAAGCATCAGTTTCGGGGTTGCTTCGCGATAAATAGCTGCCTGAACATAATCACCTTTTTTTGCAAATTCTCCAAAAGGCAACCATTCTAATCGCGCAGTATATTGCAAACCACCCTCATTTCCTGTTGCAATATTTCTGCCTTCACCTTGGGTTACTGCAACCTTCTCTTTAACTACCATTCCGAAAGGCAATTTCGATTTATGTCTTAATTGAAAACCCATATCACGATCCAAAGTAAAATATTTATTTAAAAGAGAGCGATCAATTAGTTGTAAATCACCAGAAGAAACTACTCGCTCCACATTACCTGGCATCTTTGTTTGACCTGCCCAAAGCTCCCAATTTTTAGCAAATTTCCATTTAACAACCGCATCAAGAATATATCTAGGAGCATTCTTGGTGTAGCTATTTGAACCACTCATATCATTGTTAGACAACCCAAATTCCATTTTATAAACGAGTTTAGGAGAAACTGCCCAACCGTCAAATTTAAAACGAGCACGACGAATCAAAAATGAATGATCTACTGCACTCCAGTTACTACCATCAAATGAGGAATTTGCTTGATATCGAGCCTGCATTCTAGGTGCAAATTTAACACTAAAGGAACTATCGCTAGCCACATAATTTAAAACCCCTTTACCAAATGATGCTTGTTGAGTTGTCTGTTGACCCATTGTTGGCAGTACAAGAATAATACCAACGAAGATAGAAGTAAATGTTTTTTTCATTGTGTTAATTATTTGTTACAAAACAAACTACCCAATGTTATCTTAATGTTAAGTTATTAATACTAAAACAACATTTATGTAACAATGTATTTACTCTTTGAAAACAATTTAAGAATGAATTAATATTTTATAATAATCATAATGCATCCATTAA
>Ga0255772_10004249_pt1 | contig 13553 bp, 10 predicted proteins | sample 071ome_34_FD_179970 | JGI IMG/M metagenome (GOLD analysis project Ga0255772, IMG submission 179970) | Coastal salt marsh microbial communities from the Groves Creek Marsh, Skidaway Island, Georgia - 071411BT metaG (version 2) | ecosystem: Environmental > Aquatic > Marine > Intertidal zone >...
GCGCCTCCAAAAGCACGCAATCTGTCTCCATCAAGGCCTTTTTCTGTTGCCTGCTTATAGTCGCGGTCAGCCAGGCGCGCTCCCAGTCGCCAAGTCATGGATCGTGACGCTCTCCAGTCAAAGTCCAGCCCACCACCCATAGCGTCAAAACTGTCTTTTCCTCCCATCGCCATCGAGTTTACGAGTAGGTAGGGTCGCAGGTCTGCTGCGGTGCCCGGCTTGGGATTGAGTACTACTCGAGGGCCGAGTTGAATTTCGAAAGTTGAGGTGTCTATCTGAGAAAACGTGTTCTGTTTTGTTTGTAAGGCCAGCAGATTGCTTTCAATGGTAAAGGCGGGCTCGGTATCAAAGTCGTAAACGTAACTGAACTGACCGGTCAGTGATAGGTCCCAATCGGGTTGTCCAAGGTACTCCTCATCGAGAAGTGCGCTGCCGCCGAAAAGTCTAATGTCGGGCGTCAACGGGCCACCATTCGCGTTTGACTGGTAACGCACGCCAGAAGAGACGCTTCCAGAGAATCGATGTGGAGACACCATCTGATCGATTTGTTTCAATATCGACGTTGCGAGCGCTTTTGCCTCATCAGGAGCGTCCTGGGCCTGGAGGACGGCGTCGAGATAGGTCGAGGCCATTGCGAATGAGCCCAGTTGAAAGTAGAGAGTCCCAAGTTGCAGGCGAATCTGGGGAAGATCAGGCTCAATAATAAGCATTCGCTCGAGGGCTGCGACAGCGCCCTCAATGTCGCCTACTGCAATCGCGGCCTCAGCAAAGGCGAAGGTTTTGTCCAGGTTTCCGACATCGGCATACATATCAGCGAAAGATTTTTCATACTGCTCGGTACGAGTCGCTGAGTTCTGCGCTAGGGCCACGGAAGCGAGCAGGGCCATAAAGGCGGCGAGAAGGCAGTCGCGAGACCGAAGTTTCAAAAAAAGCCTCTTGGTAGGTATGCGGCGGGTAAAGACGAATGAGGGAAGCAATCAGGCCTCACCTGTGAGAATTAAAAAATACCCTACTTTTACATAGACATGGTTTGGTGAGGATAACTGGAAGTCTCCATGATGCCCTATTCTCAAAGATAGCAGCTGCGTAAGGAGGGCAGATAAAGGACTGGGTGCAAAAAACCGCCCCGGTAGGGGGCGGTTTTGGTTTCCAGCAAAAGGTGCGCTAGTTCGGCACTTTATCGTCGATGCCTTTGATGTAGTACATCATGCCAGCCAGCATGCCGTCGTCTGCCGTTTTGCCGGCTTCTAGCACCAATTCACCGGCCTGGTTGTAGATCGGCCCGGTAAACGGATGCAGCTTGCCGGTGCGAATGTCTTCGGCGGTTTTTGCGGCAAGCGCCGCCACGTCGGCGGGCATGTTGGTGTAAGGCGCCATCACGACCAGGCCGTCGGACATACCGTGCCAGGTATCGCCGGACGTCCAAGAGCCATCCAGAACCGCTTTGGTTCGTTCAACGTAGTAAGGACCCCAGGCATCGATGATGGAGGTCAGCTGCGTTTTCGGGGCAAACTGAATCATGTCTGAAGCCTGGCCAAACGCCATCACGCCTCGTTCGGCGGCGGCCTGAAGTGCAGCCGTGCTGTCGGTGTGCTGGGTAATGATATCGGCGCCTTGATCCATCAGTACTTTTGCCGCATCGGCTTCTTTCGGCGGATCAAACCAGGTGTACGCCCAAACAATTTTCACTTTGATGTTTGGGTTCACCGAGTGGGCGCCAAGCAGGAACGAGTTGATGCCCATGATCACTTCCGGAATCGGGAAGGAGGCGATGTAACCGACCGTATTGGTTTTCGACATTTTGCCCGCGATTACGCCCTGCACATATCGGCCTTCATAGAATTTGGCGTTATACGTCGCGACGTTGTCGGAGCGCTGGTAACCCGTGGCGTGCTCGAACTTTACATTCGGGAACCGCTTGGCGACCTTGAGCGTGGGCTCCATGTAGCCAAAGGAGGTGGTGAAGATCAACTGGTGACCCGTCTCGGCCAGTTTTGCGATGGCGCGTTCGGCATCGGGACCTTCCGGGACGTTTTCCACATAGGTCGTTTCGACACGATCGCCAAGCTCTTTTTCAATCTGCAGACGGCCCTGATCATGAGCGTAGGTCCAGCCGAAATCGCCCGGCGGCCCGATGTAGATAAAGCCGACTTTCAGCTTGTCCGCAGACGCGGCGCCTGAGGCGAGCATCAAGGCGCTGGCGATTGCCAACGCGGTTAGTCTTAGTAGATTTCTCACAGTAAGAATCCTCTGCTTGGTGTGCTTAATTTAATTTTTTATTAGCGCTCCGCCCGGAAGGGACGCCCAAGACAGGCCGGGGCGTTCAGTCGAATCCGGGTGGAGTCACGCGATATCAAGACTAATACAACTATGGTCGCAATGTAAGGGAGCATCGACATATACGAGGCGGGAATACCGAGCCCGGCCGCCTGAGCATTAAGCTGCAGGATCGTGATCCCCCCGAAAAGAACGGCTCCAAAAAGCACCCGACCCGGTCGCCAGCTGGCAAAAACCACCAGCGCGAGCGCAATCCAGCCCCGGCCGGCCGTCATGTTTTCCGCCCAAAGTGGCGTGTAAGCCAATGATAAGTAGGCGCCGCCGAGACCTGCCATGGCGCCACCAAACGCTACGGCCGCGTAGCGGATAAGGATTACCCGATAACCAATGGCGTGGGCAGACTGATCCGAATCACCCACCGCCCGCAGGACCATCCCCCAGCGCGATCGGCCCAGAAACCATGACGTTACTAAGAGAATAGCAATAGCGAAGTACACCAGCGGGTCATGACCAAAAAGGATCCGTCCAATGATCGGCAGGTCGGTCAGCCAGGGGATGTGAATCCGCTCAATCTGCTCAATGGTGCGGCCGACATACTCAAGCCCAAAAAGCGCCGATAGCCCCGTACCAAAAATGGTCAGTGCCAATCCCGTGGCCACCTGATTGGACAGCAGCGTAAGGGTCAGAAACCCAAAGATCAATGATGCAAGTGCCCCGGCGGTTACTCCCGCGATGACACCAACGAGCGGCTCGCCGGTTAGCGCTACTGCCGCAAACCCAAAGACCGCGCCGATCAGCATCATGCCTTCCACACCCAGGTTTAAAACCCCTGACTTTTCACATACGAGTTCACCGGTCGCGGCAAAAATCAGCGGGGTCGCGGCCGTCATCATGGTCATGATGGACGCGATGATGAGTTCGGTCATGATGCGCTCGCCTGCGAATGCACCCGCGTGATGCGGTATCGCGTCAGAAGATCAAAGGCTAACAGGTAAAACAAGATGATGCCCTGGAACAATCCGGTCACCGCTTTGGGCAGCCCCGCCGAGATTTGCGCTCCTTCGCCCCCGATGTATGTGACAGCGATCGTGATGCCGGCCAGCAATACGCCAATGGGATGCAGTCGACCGAGAAACGCGACGATGATCGCGGTGAATCCATAGCCGGGTGAGATCTTGGGCATGAGCTGACCGATAGTAGAGGCGGCTTCCATTACGCCCGCGAGGCCGGCCAATCCTCCGCCGATTAAGAGGGTGCTCCAGATCATTCGTTGCTGGCCGATGCCGGCATGGCGGGCGGCCAACGGCGCCGAGCCAAACACGCGGACATGAAAACCAAAGCTTGTTTTTTGAAGCACGAACCAGGCGATGAAAGGCACCGTGAGCGCAATCACGGTGCCCAGATGCACCCGATAGCCGGCAACGATCATCGGCAGCAGGGCCGCATCGGGAAACATTCGCGTGCCCGGAAAGCCCCAGCCCTGTGGGTTTCGCCAGGCGCCCTGCACCAGATGAATCAGCAACAGCTCGGCGACATAGACCAGCATGAGCGAGACAAGGATTTCGTTTGCGTTAAATCGGGTCTTCAGAAGCGCCGGAATCGCCGCCCAGGCCATGCCGCCCAAAACACCGAGCATGACCATCAGCGGGAGGATCATCGGATTGGTGCTTTGATAAAAATAAATGGCCGGTGCACTGCCCAGAAGAGCGCCTGCAATAAATTGCCCCTCCGCTCCGATGTTCCAAACGCCCGCCCGAAAGCCCAGCGACAGTCCTGTGCCAATCAGAATTAATGGGCCGGCCTTTACCATCACCTCGGAGAGGCCCGACCATGAGGTTAGCGGCTCAATGAAATAAAGATAAAGCGCCACGCCCGGTGCTTTGCCCATGGCGAGGAAGATAACGGCCCCGGTAATGCCCGTCAGCGTCAGGGCGAGCACCGGCGAGAGCCAGGCGGCACTGGCGGAGGAGGTGGCTCGGGCTTCGAGCCTAAGCATGTGAGACCTGTTGTGCAGATAAGGCGCTGGCGCCCATCAGAAGGCCCACGGCCTCGGTGGTGACGCTGTGCGCCGGCTGTGGTTCTGAAAGCGTGCCCCGGGAAATCACGGCGATGCGATCCGACAAGGCGAAAATCTCGTCTAAGTCCTGTGAGATGACCAGGGCACCGGCCCCGGCGCTGACCAACGCCTGAATTTCGTCGTGAATGGCCGCAGCGGCTCCCGCGTCGACCCCCCAGGTCGGTTGTGACACAACGATCAAATTCGGTTTTTGCAGGATTTCCCGTCCGACAATAAATTTCTGCAGGTTTCCGCCCGACAAGCTTTTGGCCAGCGCGTCTTTGCCGGTGGCGCGGACATTGAAGCGTTTCAGAATGTCGTCTGTGAACTGGCTCACGGCATCCCAGCTGATCAGGCCTTTCGTGCTGAAGCCCATTCGTTTTGCCGAGGTGAGGAAACTGTTCTGAGTCAGACTCAGGTCTGAAACGGCGGCCTGACCGATTCGCTCCTCCGGCACAAACACCGCGCCCAGTTGGCGACGATCCATCGGGCGCATTCGCGTGGCGTCGGTAGATCCGATCTTGATGGTTCCCGACTGCGGGGCTCCGGTTTCTCCAGAGAGCGCCGACATGAGCTCGGTCTGTCCGTTGCCGGCGATACCGGCAATGCCGACGATTTCTCCGGCCTTCACAGTTAGATTGATTTCCTGCAGATCGGTGCCATGAAGCTCGCCGGATCGTACCGAAAGATGGTTAACCGAGAGGCGTGTTTCTGATGCCACCTGCCCGCTACGCCCTCTTGCGGATTCGACGCGTCGCCCGATCATTTTTTCAGCGAGCGATTGAGCTGTCTCCTGCGCAGGCACGCAATCGTCTACCCGTTTGCCGCCGCGCAGGATCGTCGCTCGATCACAAAGTGCCCGGACTTCCTCAAGTTTGTGGCTGATGTACAGGATCGACCGGCCCTCACTGGCGAGCTTTCGAAGCGTAGCGAACAGGATGTCCGTCTCCTGCGGCGTTAGCACGGACGTGGGCTCGTCAAGGATTAGCAGTTTGGGATCCTGCAGCAGACAGCGAACAATCTCGATACGCTGACGTTCACCCATCGAGAGGTCATAGACATAACGATCGGGATGAAGTTTCAGGCCGTATTGCTCGGCGGTGTCGTTCAGTCGGCGGCGGAGCGTCTGAAGGTCCTGGGGGGGTAGGGCGAGGGCAACATTCTCAAGCGTGGTCATCGACTCAAAGAGGGAGAAATGCTGGAACACCATGCCGATACCCAGCGCTCGTGCGCTTGCGGGGTTATCAACGCTGACGCCGCGGTCGTTCCAGGAAATTTCTCCAGCGTCCGGCCGCAGCACACCATAGATCATTTTGACCAGCGTGCTTTTACCGGCCCCGTTCTCACCGAGAAGCGCATGGATCTCACCGGGCGCAATCGCGAGGTCGATGTTGTCATTGGCGACACAGCCCGGAAAGGTTTTTCGTATGCCGGTCAGACGTAATAGCGTTTCGCTCATCTCAATGCGCTCGATCGTTCGGGTAGGCCGGCAGATCAATCCCCCTGCTGAAAACAGCGGTTATCAGTAAGGGATCTTATCGTCCTTTTGCAACCAGGCGCTCATGAGATCTTCTGCCTCCGGTAGCGCATACCTTAGCAGCGGAAGTTGTCGCTCCGGGAGCGCGAGAGAGACTTCCCTGTACAGCGCCGCGTCATCAAAACCGGCGCGAGCCGCATCGTCACGTGTGCTAGCAAAGTAAATCGCGTCAATGCGCGACCACCAGATCGCGCCGAGGCACATGGGGCAGGGTTCGCAGCTCGTGTAGATCACTGAGCCTGCAAGCGAGAAGTCGCTCACCTGCTCGCAGGCGGCGCGAATCGCGCTCACCTCCGCGTGAGCCGTGGGATCGTTGTGCGAGGTGACCCGATTCCATCCCTCGCCGATGATCTTACCGTCGCGAACCACCAGGGCTCCAAAAGGCCCGCCGGCGCCTGCCTGCATGTGTTCTTTAGCGAGCGCTACGGCCGCCCGTAAAAAGTGTTGATGGATCTCGTCTTGAGGGTTCATAGAGGTGTCCGTTAAGCGGCGGGTGGTGTCATCAGTTGAGGTGTGGGTAGAGCTTGCGAAGGTTGAAGGGCGGCGAGAAGTTCGCCCAGCACGGCCAGCGCGATCACGCCTGGCTCTTTCCCGGCGGGACCACCGCGTCCAATCGGACTGATCAGTCGCTCAAGCGCCCTGGCATGCAGACCTGATTTTGAAAGGCGTTTTCTGAATCGATGGGATTTGCTCTCGCTGCCAATCAAACCGACGTATCGAAGGGAAGCGTTCTGAAGCAGTATCTGACACAGATCGAAGTCAAGGTCGTGGCTGTGGGTCATGACGATCGCGGCGCCGAAGCCATCGAGCTCATAAACTCCCGACAAGGGATCTGGAGTCTTGGCTAGGGCGATGTTTCTCGCGAGCGGTACGTTCGTGAGTTGCTCCTCACGCGAGTCAAATACCGTCACGCTCAGCGGAAGCTGAGAGGCGATCGCGCAGAGCGCGCGCCCTACATGACCCGCTCCAAAGAGCGCGACCCTCGGATACTCATCGCGGACCGTCAGGCTGAACTGGCCTGCCTTGGGCGTCGACTCTTTGGCGTCGTGGCTGCGTACCAGGGGGTTTTTTTCAAGCTGTCGTCGATCGAAAAAAAGCTGCAGCTGCCGGTCGTTTTGCATGAGCGCGGCCGCGGTTTCGAGCCAACCGCACGAATGCGAGTCGATTGGCTGGAGCATGATCTGCATGACCCCGCCGCAGCATTGCCGCATATCAGGGCCAAGCACCGTATCCACGAAAGCCCGCCGCCATTGACCGGTGCCCACCAGCATCGCCTGCGCGGCCTCAATCATGGCGCGTTCGAATTCACCGCCGCCCACGGTGCCCCATGTGGTTTCTTGAGACACCAGGACCCAGCTTCCGGTGTCTCTAGGGGTAGACCCCCGCTCGTCACTGATGAGCACCAGCACAGCACGCTCATTCGCTTGGCCGATGCTGAGAGCGGCCATGACCCAGTCGTGGGGAGCGGGGAGGGCGTCAATCATGGCGTCAGGCGATACGGGTGTTTTCGGCTCTTGCTTGTTCGATCTTCACTGCCTTCAGCAGTGCCTCCGGCGTTGCTGGCGCATCGAGCGAAGGCAGGTGGCGGTAGCCGCTGATGCTGGATACCGCGTCCGAGAGCGCCTGATGAACCGAAATCGCCAGCATAAGAGGTGGCTCACCCACGGCTTTGGAGCGGTGAATGGTGTGCTCTTTATTCTCGCCGCCTGCCCACAGGCGCACCGTCATATCTTCGGGACGATCCGAGCACGTGGGAATCTTATAGGTGGACGGCGCATGCGTCCGAATCCGTCCCTCGTGATCCCACCACAGTTCCTCTGTGGTCAGCCAGCCCATACCCTGAATGAAGCCGCCCTCGATCTGGCCCAAATCGACTGCAGGGTTCAATGACCGACCCACATCGTGGAGGATGTCGACGGCCACGATCCGGTTTTCACCGGTCAGCGTATCCAGCGCCACCTCGCTTACCGCAGCGCCGTAGGCAAAGTAAAAAAAGGGCCGACCTTTTCCCGCTTTGCGGTCGTAATGAATTTTGGGGGTGCGATAAAAACCGGTCGCCGACAGCTGTACGCGTGCCATGTAGGCCTTTTCAATCAAATCGGCGAAGTCGATCGATTGCGCGCCGATGTGTACTTGAGCGTCTTTGAAATGAATATCGTCCGCCTTAACGGTAAAGTGATCACTCGCAAAGGCGACCAGGCGTTGCTTGAGCAGTTGGGTGGCGTTGAGTGCTGCCATGGCATTGAGATCGGCACCGGACGAGGCAGCCGTGGCCGAGGTGTTGGGCACCTTATCGGTCCGGGTAGCGGAGATCTTGATGCGCTCCATGGGCAGGCCCAGGGCGTCGGCAACCACCTGGGCGACTTTGATGAAAAGCCCCTGGCCCATTTCCGTTCCGCCGTGATTGAGGTGTACGCTACCGTCCCGGTAAATGTGAACCAGCGCACCGGCCTGGTTAAACCAGGTGGCGGTGAAGGAAATCCCGAACTTGACGGGCGTGAGCGCCAGTCCGCGGCGCACCATGGGGTTTGAGGCGTTGTGCCTGGCGATCGACTCCCGGCGTTTCCAGTAATCGCTACTGCTCTCGAGTTCCTGAACCATTTCATCCAGAACAAAATCCTCTATCTTCATGTGATAGGGCGTCAGATCGCGACCATCAGACCGATAGAAATTTCGCTTTCGCACTGTTAGAGGATCCAGACCGGTTGCGCGGGCAATCGCCTCGATCATTCGCTCGCCGGCGAACATGCCCTGCGGTCCGCCAAAGCCGCGAAAGGCGGTGTTGGAGACGGTGTTGGAAAAGCATCGTTTTGAGCGAATACGGGCCGCGGGAAAAAAGTAAGCGTTATCCAGATGAAACATTGCCCGGTCATTGATCGGGTCGGACAGATCCAAGGAGCAGCCGCAGCGCGACGCCATGTCGCAATCGACGGCCAGAATATGTCCCTGTTCGTCATGGCCGACGGTCCAGTCAAATCGAAAGTCATGACGTTTTCCGGTCAGACGCATATCATCATCGCGATCGAGCCGGCATTTGACCGGCGCCTGATTGCGCTGGGCGGCCACTGCCGCGAGTGCTGCCCATTGGCAGGCCTGGCTTTCCTTCCCGCCGAAGCCGCCGCCCATTCGCCGAACCTCCACGGTTACGGCGTTCGCGGGCTTGCCCAGTACCTTCGCGACGTGATGCTGTATTTCGCTTGGATGCTGGGTGGAGCAGAAGATGAGCATATCGCCGTCTTCCTGAGGGACGGCACAGGAGATCTGCCCCTCCAGATAAAAATGATCCTGGCCACCGCATCGAACCGTGCCCTTGATGACACGCGGTGCGTCACGCAGTCCGGCCTCCACATCGCCACGCGTCATGAGTTGCTCATCGCTAACAAACGCGGCGGTTTGAATGGCTTGCTCGATCGAAAGCGTTGGCGCTTCAGGATCGATCTCGACTTGTCCGAGGGCAGCCGCCGCGCGAGCGAGTCGATGACTCGAGGCCACCACCGCAAAGACGGCTTCTCCGTCAAAGCGAACCGTGCCTTCGGCCAGAAGCGGGTCATCGCCCCGACCGGACGGGCTGACGTCGTTATGGCCCAAGATATCCGCCGAACAAAAAACATCGACTACGCCAGGTGCTTGACGCACTCGAGTGAGATCCATATTTCGGATTCGCCCACAGATGCCGGAGGCTCGTCCAACGGCGAGGTGTAGCGACTGCGCGGGTAACGGCATGTCGTCTATATAAAGAGCGGCGCCCGTGGCGTGTTTCAGGGCACTGTCGTGTGCGAGCCCCTCGCCTACTGATTTCGCTCGCGATTCAGCCATGGCCTGCTTTTTGTGGTTGTCCGAGGTACAGGTTGGGCATGGGCTCGGCGGCAAGTGAGCGAATGCATTTCTCCAACAGGCCTGCTGCAACATCCTCGCGGTAGCCCGCGCTGGCGCGCATGTCCGAGATAGCGGAAAAGTCTTTTGCCAATGCCGATCGGGCGGCCGGTAAAACGTGCGCCTGTGTAGGCATCCCGACGAGGGCGTCCTCGCAGGTGCGGGCACGCCGCGGGGTGGCCGCCATACCGCCGAACGCAATTCGCGCAGAGACGATCACGCCATCGACAACCGTAATCGCAAAGGCGCCACAGACTGCGCTAATGTCCTGATCAAATCGCTTGGAAATTTTCCAGCAGTGAAAATCAGACGCTATGGGAAGCGGCACCGATACCTTGAGCACAAGCTCATCGTGGTGACGATCCTGTTTGCCGTAATCGATGAAAAAATTTTCGAGCGGCATGGATCGGCTGCCTAGAGGACCTGCGAGGGTCAGCGTTGCGTCCAGGGCGATCAATGCCGGTGCGAGGTCGCCAATCGGGGAGCCGTTGGCGATATTGCCGCCCACCGTGGCCTGTGCGCGAACCTGAGTCGATCCGAAACGGCGAAGCAGGGTTTCGAGATCTTCTGATAGTGCGCCAAGCGCTGTAAGGGCCTCTGCCACCGTGGTGGCGGCGCCGATTTCAAGCGCATCTTGGGATTGATGAATGCCGCGAAGTTCCCGAATCCGACTTAAGTCAATAACGTTAGAAAAACGGCGGTGCTCTTTATTGATCCATAGGCCCACATCAGTCGACCCGGCTATCAACTGTGCATCCGCAAGGCGCTTTTGAACAGACCAGCAGGCAGCCAGATCAGTCGGTGCAGCAAAACCTCCAGCCGCCCCTTCAGAGCAGAGATACTGCTCGTCCCCGGCCCAGCGGGACAGCGTCGTTTCGGCCACAGCGCGCAGTGACTCCAGGTGATCCGGCCGGTCTTCGGTGCATGCCTGCTCGGCGGCGCTAATGATGGGGCCGTAGCCCGTGCAGCGGCAGAGGTTTCCCGCCAGGGTGTCGTTTATGGTGCGACGATCTGGCGATGACCGGCCCGACGCACAGGCCTCATGCAGGCCGGCGAGACTCATCGCAATACCCGGCGTGCAAAAGCCGCATTGTGAGCCATGGCATCTTGCAAGCGCATACTGGACAGGATGCGGTTCGGGATCCGCAATATGTTCAACCGTCAGAATCTGCGCACTATCAACCGAACCCAAAGGGACGATGCAGGCATTCACCGCCTCATAGTGAAGCGCCTGATCTGAAAGCCGCCCGATTAGGACGGTACAGGCGCCACAATCACCCTCTGCACATCCTTCTTTAGTTCCGGTCAGGCCTTGGTGCAGTCTGAGAAAATCAAGAAGCGTCAACTGCGGGTCGAAGGATGTGACCGTCAGTTCCTGTCCACCCAACAGGCAGCGAAATTGTGAACGGGGCTCGGCCATCGCGCTATCGATTCCGTTCAGCTGCCCCGGTATGTGCTATAGCCAAACGGCGAGACAAGAAGCGGGACATGATAGTGCTCGCTCGCATCACTGATCCCAAAACGGATAACTACGATATCAAGAAATGAAGGGCTCTCGAGGGAGACGCCTTGTTGACGAAAATAGTCGCCCACCGAAAACCGCAGCTCGTATGTGCCGCTTGCGAAGGCGCCGCCTTCGAGGATAGGGCCGTCTGCTCGGCCGTCCGAGTTCGTGACGCCCGAGCAAATCGGACTGTCTGCTGCGTCTTCCCCGGTTAGTGACCAAGCGACCCCTGCAGCCGGGCGACCGGCGCTCGTATCAAGAACATGAGTGGTGAGTTTGCCCATCGGGCCTCCCGTGTTTTGGCAAGCTAAGTCTTGGCAATGCCCAAAGGTCAGTTAACCGGAGTCAGTCTCACATATGGGTTTTAAGCCGTCAGCCGAAAAACCTCCCAAAACACTTTCAAATAATTATTGATAATCGTCTTACTCTATCAAACATAAAGAGTCATGCTTCAGCCTGAACGAAGTAGTCGCCTATGAGCGCTTGGTGGGAGAGCGCTCCTTATCTGTTGCGGTGATTTAGAGTTGTCTCGGGCGACTCCGTTGCTTGTAGCAGTTCGAAACCTCGCCATTGTGTCGGGTTTTGCCTGACAAAAGGTTCAAGTTCAACCGCATAAGCTTTTACGATCTCAGCGCAATATTCCCCTAAATCCTCTTGATCGGAAACAAGTGGCTTGCCGATGGTGACATCGAAACTACCGTCAGCATCCGCGGTCACATATGTAGGGAGTAAAGCCGCATTCCACTCACGCGCCTTTGCGATAGCTCCTGTGGAGAGCTTTAGCCGGCTGTTAAAGAATGGAGCCTCGGCGTTACGCTTGCCCCAGTTGCCGGTGGTAATCGACACCGCGCCTCCGGACTGAACGACGTCTTGAAGGATTCGCATTGCCGATGGGATGTTGTTTTCGCTGATCACTCTTGCCCGCAGATAGCGTCTTTCGATCTTTGTCCAAATTGGATTGATAAAAAGAGTGCCAAACTGGGTGTGAGACAGACCATGTATTGGCCGCGAGTAGTGGTAAACGTTGAGTCCGAGACGAAAAAACGCGATCTTGGTAATCAGATGATTGAACGCAAGGCGACTGCCCCAGAAGATTACGCCTTTCCCCAACTGCGCAGCGTTTTCGATATGCTCTTGTCCATGAATGCGGATGACCGGATGCCAGCCGCCGGGCCTGTGCGACCGGAGATAGCCGTAGCGCTCCTCAAATCGTCTAGCAAAATAACCCACTTCAATATCGATTGGATCTGCAATGCGAGAGTGCGAGGGAAAGACGGATTCAATAAACCTGAGGTTATTCTTGGTGCGATCTTGGTATCGTCGCACGCTCACTCTGGCGATCAGCCGGCTAATCCGGGGCCACGTCTGTGGATTCATTAGCCACGCAATCGGCCCTTCCCAGAATGCGATTCGGAGCAAATTCTTGATATCTCCGGTTGAGATTCGGACCGAGGCTCGAAATGGGTTATCCGATTCGGCGTCGCAATCGATATTGCGACCATCCATATAAACGATTTCAGCGTGTCTCACTGGCATATCAAATTCGGATTAATTTGGCTTCGCACCCGAGTGAAACGGGCCAAAATAGTGATGCGACGAATGGGGTAATAATGCAGGTTTAGAGCGCTTATGTTTCAGTTAAATTGTATCGCAACTCAGTAGTCGCTCAGGCCGCAGAAATACTTGGCGAAAAATTTTGGATAAGCTATCTCTGCTTCAATGCAAGACAGTATTGTTAGCTTATGTTATGTCCTAATGGGAAACCCGATCAGTTAATCTGATGACTTACATCGATTCATATCCTAGAGACCTCATCGGATACGGGGCCAAACCTCCAACCGCGAAGTGGCCGGGGGACGCGCGGATCGCGCTTCAGTTTGTCATCAACTACGAGGAAGGCGCCGAGAACTGCATTCTTCACGGCGACGAAGGATCCGAAGCTTTTTTGTCAGAGATGATTGGAGCTCCGTGCTGGCTGGGCCAACGCCATCCCAGCATGGAGTCACTTTACGAATACGGTTCGAGAGTTGGAGTTTGGCGTCTTTTTGATCTATTCAGGCGATACGAGATACCGCTCACGGTATTTGGTGTGGCGATGGCGCTTGAGCGCAACCCCGCAGTCGCCGAAGCGGCTCTTAAGGCGGGCTATGAGATCTGCTCTCACGGCTATCGATGGATTGACTACCGGAACGTTCCTGAAGACGTCGAGCGTGAGCATATCGCGCGCGCGATTAATATCATTACGTCTCTAACGGGAGAGCGCCCTTTGGGCTGGTACACGGGTCGCACAAGCGAACGTACCCGAA
>Ga0255772_10004252_pt1 | contig 13541 bp, 18 predicted proteins | sample 071ome_34_FD_179970 | JGI IMG/M metagenome (GOLD analysis project Ga0255772, IMG submission 179970) | Coastal salt marsh microbial communities from the Groves Creek Marsh, Skidaway Island, Georgia - 071411BT metaG (version 2) | ecosystem: Environmental > Aquatic > Marine > Intertidal zone >...
GGTAAGACTAGGCAGTAACCAAATACCTATGGCTACAGAACCTAGTTGGCGTTATGTATTTGAAGATCCTACAGTGGTTAAAGAGCTCGAAGCAGGATTCGGCAGGATCGGTGAACTGGCTAAGGCTCTTGATGTTCGTATTAGTTTTCACCCCGGGCAGTTTTGTGTTCTTGCTAGTGATAAGCCAGATGTTGTTGAACGCAGTATTGATGAATTTGAATATCATGTGAACATGGCTCGTTGGATGGGTTACGGCCAAACATTCCAAGACATGAAGATTAATGTACACATATCAGGTAGGCAAGGTGCCGAAGGTATTATCAAGGTATTGCCTAGACTATCGCCCGAAGCAAGAAATACAATTACTATCGAGAATGACGAGATGTGTTGGGGTCTAGATGAAAGTCTTAAACTGGTAGACCATGTAGCACTTGTTCTCGATATACACCACCATTGGATACGAGATGAAGAATATATACAACCGAATGATGACAGGGTTAAAATGGTTATTGATAGTTGGCGTGGTATTAGGCCCGCTATGCATTACAGTTATAGCAGAGATGAATGGCTGGATCAGTCATCCATGTTTACAGGTCAGCACGATACCATGCATAGCATTAGGAATTTGATCGAAACAGGTGCTAAAAAGCAAAAACTTAGAGCACACAGCGAGTTTTATCCTAACTATGAAGCCAACGAATGGGCTATTAGTTTTTGGCCTCAATTCGATATACAGTGTGAGGCTAAGGCTAAGAATTTAGCCAGTGAGCAGTTATGGCTACAAGCAACCTCTTAATAGTAGGCGACAGTTTTGTTGCTGAAGGTGAAGAACAAGAGTGGACATGGTGGAATAAACTAGCAAAAGATCTAAATGCTAAGAGTCTTAACTTAGGTATTATAGGTGCTAGTAATTTTAACATTTGGCATCAACTGAAAGAAGGACTTAAAATAAAACCAGATTATGTATTAATCAGTTTAACTGCTCCTAACAGAATAGAATCTGTTGAAGATGACTTTCAAGATGTAGACTACTATGCTTTTCTAAGAGGGCAAATAAGATCTTGGTCCGCACACGATAGACTTGCTCAAAAAGAAATATCTGTTGATTATGTAAACAAATTTTGCGATTATAATATTGCAGTAAGTAAAGATGCTATTATAGTTGATAGCATGTTACAAATGTTAAAAGGCAAAAAAAGTGTCATACTAACAAATTTGTTTACAGAATATAAAAGTAATTCTTCAAAAGTGTCATACTCTGTCATACCAAGAAATTACTGTGATGTTGAATCTGGTGTGTTAGACGAACCAGAAGCAGGCCACATCTATAAGAGTTGGCACGATAAATTATATACAAATCACAAAGAAGAGTTATTAGGATATATGAATGCCAATTTTTAAAAAAGACAAAATAGAAACACTTTTTATACACATTCCAAAGTGTGCAGGCACTTCGATAGAAAACGCATTTATAGAAAATGGATACGAGTATGATTGGTTAATTTATCCTGCTAGAGATAATGTACCAGATATTTTGCCATGTAATCCTCAACACTATCACCGTGAACTGATAGATAATTATTTAGAAAATGAAATTAGTGGTATAGAATTTACTGTAGTTCGAAATCCATTACATAGACTTATCAGTGAGTTTCAGTGGAGCCATAATGCTAAAGTAGAAGCATATGACGACAACTTTTTTAGAGCATTTGATAGTGTGATGTCACAACAAATGGCTGAATTCTTAATTGCAGAAAATCATTTTAAAACAAATAAAAAAGTTTACCTAAATAGACAATTTAGATTTCCGTATGACAATCATATGCGGCCGCAGGTTGATTTTGTAAGAGATAACACAAAGGTTCTAAAATTAGAAGAGGGGACACTGCCGTTTCTAGAAGAGCATTTTGGTATAACCAAGTTAAATAAAGATAATAAAACATTATCGTTAGAAAAGCCTAATAAATTTAAAGGATCGGATAGATTCCAAGATCTTTATACAAAACTTTATTTTGCAGATCACGAAAAATTTAAATACGAGAAACCTTTTTAATCATGAGTAACTTATTATGTATGGCTGTAAGCAAAATTGCTACAGATGACAAATTAGAATATAACAAGAATCTTGGTGCTGACAATACTTTTAAATTGTATGAAGCAATGAGCGAAATTGTGCAACACAGTGCAGAAACATTTATTCAAGAAGACTTTGAAACTGTTGTGTTCGAAGATGAGGTTACTAGTTATCAAGAAATCTTTCATAAGAATTTTGAAAATGTTTATGAAACTTGGCAAGAAGAAGGCCCTAACAATATACTGTTTTTAGATTGTGATACTCTTGTTGTTGCTCCTGTAAAAGTGTTTGGAGAATTTGATAGATTCCAACTTTTTAATTACACTGATCCAAAAACATTATCAGGCGATGATGCAAATAACAAATACGGACTCAAACACGAACATTACCTGAATGCAGGTTGCAGATATTACCCCGACACAATGACTAAAGAAGTTTGGGACTTGGGTTGGAGTTATGCCAGTGACTGGGACTATGATATTTGGGGTACTGAACAAATTATTTTTAATGAAATGATGTACAGTCAAGATAGAGATTACAAAACTTGGCTAAGACCTGATATGAATTATCAAGCAATGAACTTACCATTTAATAATATCGATAACAAGCAAATTTTTGATTATCTTAATAACTGGAATGGCATAGATTTCAATGATGCTAAAATTCTTCACTTGCACGGAACTAGAGGTGCAGGAAATACAGTATTACTACAATGGGAACTTTGGCGTAGAATAACTGGTGAAGAGTTTGAATTCACATCACTAGAAGTAGTGAAAGACGAGAACAATAATCCTGTTGATATCAAGTTTAAGTAAGTTGGCGCCAACTTTGTTCGTTACTTGTTGGAACAGTCATTTGCAGTTCTCCTGCTCTATATAGCCTATCCTAAGAGGGAGGCAATTTTATCATTACTGTTAGACTGAAATCGTTATCTGTCCAACAATAATATTTAACTTAGTAAGTAAAAATGAGCGGAAAACGGGTATTTTTTGATTCAAAACAAACAAAAACCACTTTTAAGGTAGTTTAAATATAGGCAAGATAAGTATTATAAAGGAAAATATATGTTATTACAAAAACCAATCGCAAAAAACGATATAATTACAATTAAGCTCACAACAGGTGAGGAACTTATTGCAAAATTTTTAGAAGAATCAGATACTCAATTAGTTGTAGAAAGAGCGACCACAATGGCCGCTAATCCACAAGGAGGCTTAGGCTTAGTACCTTGGATGATGAGTGCAATGCCTGAGAAGATTTCGCTAAATAAATCTACAATACTTGCTTATACGCAAACTGTTAAAGAAATAGCAGATAAATTCGTAGAAGCAACCACAAACATAAAATTAGCACCGTAAAAAAGACTTGACATACACACGAAATTTGTTATAATATACATTATATACAAAAATTAGGAGAACGCATGAACAAGTATATTAGTGCATTTCTTATTGTAAGTATAAGTTTTATAGTAGTACAAACAAATAATATCCTCAAAAACCAAGAGGATGTATCTACAGCAGAACCGGAAGAAATTCATGTAGTTCCTGCATTTTTACCCCAGCCAGATCCGGCTCAAATAATTAATAGAGATAATAGCCTAGAAATAGTAAACGATTCTGTTGATATCATTTCCATTAGCAAAATATCAATATCTAAACAAGAACTAACTTGTCTGGCTACAAACATATACCACGAAGCAAGAGGCGAAAGCGACAACGGCAAAGTTGCTGTTGCTCATGTAACACTAAACAGAGTGAACTCACCTAGATATCCAGATTCAATTTGTAATGTTGTTTACCAAGCAGTTCATTCACGATGGTGGTTAGAAGAACGAGGCAGACTAGTACCGGTTAGAAATATGTGTCAGTTTACTTGGTACTGTGATGGCAAAAGCGATGCAGTTGATCCTTTTAGCAAAGGTTGGCAAGATAGTGTATACATTGCTATGGCAGTGCTAGTGAACAAGTATAATGATCCTACACAAGGTGCAACACATTACTATAACTACCATCTTGTCAAACCAGACTGGAGTTATGTATTTGCACACACCACCACAATAGACAACCACACCTTCTACCGCGACACAGTGTACTAAACAGATAAATACTGCTATAACTATGTTATAGGAGTAACACATGTACGAGTACAGAGCAACTGTCTTAAAAATTGTAGACGGTGATACAGTTGATGTAGATATCGATTTGGGTTTTGGCGTAGTGCTAAAAGACGAGCGAATTCGCATCATGGGCATAGACACACCGGAAAGCAGAACAAGAGACAAAGTAGAAAAACAATTTGGTTTGGCCGCTAAGAAAAGGTTAAAAGAGTTATTAGGTAAACATTGTGTACTTAGAACTCAAATTAACAAAGGTGGCGAAGACATGCGAGGTAAGTTTGGTCGTGTTTTAGGCGACTTCAATGTGTATGATGCTAAAGGAGATCGTTGGGCACCAGTTACAGATATACTGGTAGAAGAAGGTCATGCAGTTGCATACTTTGGTGGTAGCAAGGAAGAAATACAAGCAAAACATATGGCCAATAGAAGCAAACTTATTAGAGAGGGTGTAGTAAAAATGACTCTCGAAGAAGCAGGCGTAGCCTAATCCAAAAACCGGCAAAAAACACTTGACTTTTATCTAAATAGCCTATATAATATTATTTTTATATCGAGGCAATTTAGATGAATAAAAGATTCTATTCAGGCAAAACATATACCCATGCAACAGGTCATAGTTGTGCATTTAGGCAATGGAGAGCAGACAGCCACTGCAATCTAATCCATGGTTATGCTTTGCAATTTGAATTTACATTCGGTGGCAATGAACTTGATGAACGCAACTGGATTGTAGACTTTGGTGGCTTAAAGCCATTGAAGGAGTGGTTAAAAGAAATGTTTGACCACACATACTTAGCGGCAGAAGACGATCCTGAAATGGAAACAATTATTATGTTGAGAGACAAAGGTCTTATAGACTTAAGAATTGTACCAGCAACAGGGTGTGAGAGGTTTGCTGAAATGGCGTTTGACAAAGCAGATGAAATCGTAAAAGAACTTACTGGTGGAAGATGCTGGGTACAAAGAGTCACTGTTAGAGAACACGATGCAAACAGTGCAACCTGTGAATTAAACGATCATCAAAAAATGTATTTCCAAAACGGAGTACAATAACTAAACGGAGCGTCACTGTTTGCTTGGCGACGGCCTATAACAGTGCTATACAATGATATATGAAAGTTTAGAAAGGAATGTGCTTTCCCTACTGACGAGTAGGGGCCATTTTTGCTTGTATTCTCACTGCTAAAGTTTCCGCAACAAAATCTAGATCTGTTATCAAATTAAAATTGTGTTCTGCAATTTTTTCATAATCTTTAGGAAACATTAAATCTTCTTCAACCATTTGAACAGCCATCTCAATTCGTTCTGAACCTTCAAACTTATCATAGATACCTGGAACTTGGAATCCGTATTTTTGCAGTAATCTATTAAAACCGGGTTTTGCTATCGTAACAGGAATATGGCCTGCTATCATCGACTTCCATGTTTTTTCTGTAGCAAAATATAAATCAGGGTATGTTTCACATACAAAATGCCATTTATAGTTTCCATGATACTCTTTGCTCAAAGGTATACATTGACTAAAAAATTCTATGTCGTCTAATTTTTTTGGCAACTGATCTTTGTATTTTACTACAAACTCGTGTTCATGCACATCTTTCCATCTAGATATACTTACATTAGGACTTTTATCAAAATCATTATATTCGCCATCTTCATCAAAATTTATAGTTAGTGACCAATCGCTAAACTCTAAAAGTTCAGATTTGTCTAACAAGTTTAACAAATATAATCTATTCCATCTAGGTTTATGTATTGGAACTATAGCATGTTTCTTATCAGCAAAATTAGGAAAGGTCGAATATATGTTTTTAGTATCTATAGAGTGTGTTAACGAAAATGCCATAAACCAAGGAATTCCGTCAAGGCCACCTGTTACTTGTTTTACATTTGATTCTTGTAAAAAGTATCCACCTTCCATGTAATCAAAGCATACAATATTGAATTTCTTTAAGCCTTTTTTAAAATTTGATGGTAATGTTTGGTACGCAAGACCAGACATTTCAAATACCGTATTGCTAAAATCACTGTTAGATGCTAAAAGTTCAGTAACCTCTAAACCTTCAGTTCCAAATTGCTCTCCGATATAGACTTCTCTTCGTTTTAGAAAATGCAATATTCTATCAGATAACATATCAGGTATAAACTTTGCAGAAAATGTCATATACGATTTATCGTTGCTATATCCCAATATAATATCAACATTGCCTAATAACTGGTCGCTTGAATAATTCTTATTAACTAACTTTTCTATGTGCATTACTATATTTATAACTAGTTTTAACTCCAGACATCAGAATATAGAGTAATGATCAACGATAAATAGTACATTATGTGGTTTGGTTTACTTACATTATTCACCGCTTTAGCCATTGCAGGTGTTGCGGCTTGGTTTAGCATTGCAGGTCTTATGGCCATATTCAGTGCGGCCGCATTACCAATCGCTGTTATGGCAGGTACACTGGAAGTAGGCAAACTACTCACAGCAAGTTGGCTATATCGTTACTGGCATGATACTAGCCTAGCATTAAAGTCTTATTTAAGTACCGCAGTTCTTGTGCTCATGCTTATAACCAGCATGGGTATCTTTGGTTATCTGTCTAAGGCACACTTGGACCAGGCCGGTGTAAGTGGAGATGCCATTGCGGCAGTAGAACGCATAGACGGACAAATTGCTCGTGAAGAAAATCGTATTACTATCATAGAGGATCGTATTGCCAGCATAGGCAATGGTGGTTTTGATGTACAAGACAGTATTGATGCACAAATACAAATTCGTGATACAGCATGGCAACAAGTGCAAGGTGATATAGATTATAACCAAGGTCAGATAGAAAGTGTAAGATCGCAACTTACTGTAGACTTAGCATCACTTGATACAAGATTAGCGGCACTAGATAAAGCGGTAAATGATCTCAGAGCAAAAGGCACAGAAGTAATTGAAACTGATGCTGGCGGCGTGTTTAGAGCCGCAGAAACAGAAACTATTGATTACGGTGCTCAAGCAGATGCGTTGCGAGCCACGCAACAAACAGAGCGTGATCAAATAGCAGACCAGCAACAAAGTTTAAGAGCACAATCAACTGCTGACATAAAAGTATTTCAGGATGCTATTGACCGATACAGAAGTCAAGCACAAGAAACAATACAAGGTGCTAATGCAGAAATAAACAGATTGCGAAACCAAAGCACAAGTTCACAGGATGATGCTTTGGATCAGATAGACACTTTTAATAGCGAAATAGACACAATTTACGATAGAATAGCAACACTTAGGGACGAAAAGTTTGAAGCAGAAAGTGCTGTTAGAGAATTAGAAAAAGAGGTAGGGCCAATCAAATATGTAGCACAATTATTATTTGGTGGCGATGGGGAGGATCTGTTGGACAAAGCAGTCCAAGTATTCATACTGATGTTAGTTTTTGTCTTTGACCCACTAGCAGTTATGCTAGTTATTGCGGCTAACCAAACATTGTTAAGGTATGGAATAAACTTAGAGAAAGCAGGACCGGATAATGGAAATAAAACCAACAGTAAACATTCCGCCGGAGATAAAGCGATTTATGGGGGAGCCGCAGATAGATCGTCAACAGAAGAGGACAATAATAAAGATCTTACCGAAGGACCAAATACAGCAGACGAAAGTGTACCTTTACAACAAGTGGGGACAACTGGAACTAGCGGTAGTGTTCGACCAGTCGATCGACCTTCAAGTGTAGACGATGCGGCTACTGCAATAATGGAAAGCGCCGCCGAAAAAAAAAGAATCGCAGAACTGGAAAAAGAACTTAAGAAGAAAGAAAGAGAGTTAGCAAAAAAACCTAAGGAAATTGTAATTGAGAAAGAAGTAGATTTTAAACTTAAGACTCCTAGAGCAATAGAAAAGTTAGAGAAAAAATTACAGGAGAAATTAGATGGCAAGTAAAGAACAAGTGCAGGCGGCTTTAGACGAGTTGTGGACAAAGTACGGTAACACATTAAACTTACTTTCTGATTCGTTAGAAAAAATTGAATCGCAAGAAAAAAGAATTAAACAATTAGAAAGTGAATTAAATGTTGAGCCTGATTTTGATCTTGACTTATCTACACCACAGTCTATAGCTCAACTCGAGCAAACAGTGTTAAATAGACATGAAGAAAAATGAGATTCAGAAAGCATTTGATGAATTAAATGCTAAGTACTTATATGTTTTGAAGCGATTGCAAAAAGCATACAAGTTACTAGATGAGAAACCAGAGACAGTTACAGTAGAAAAAGCGGCAACAGGAGATTTACGAGAAGCGGCTAGGCTTTTGGCAACTTCCGAATTTAATAAGGAAGATTTAAGCGAAGACGAAATTTATCAGATGCTTAAATCACAATCTGAGGAAGAAGTAAAAAGAAAGATAGGTTTTTGGGCAATGCCACTACCCAAAGACGAAGAAACAAAAACAAACACAAGCACAGTTTATATAGGTAAAAAATGACAGATGACAAATCGCTACACTGCAACTTTTGCGGGAAAAGTAGAGACCAAGTAGAAAAACTAATTGCAGGACCTAATGTTTATATTTGTGACGAATGCATTTCTATCAGTTATAATATTGTACAAAAAGATCAAGATGATGTAACATCGTTCAATAGAGATGACATCCCGACTCCAACAGAAATACATCATTTTTTAAATGAACATGTCATAGGAAATGATGATGCTAAAAGTATTCTTAGCACTTGTGCATACAATCATTATAAAAGAATATTATCTAGCACCGAAGTAGAAATAGAAAAATCTAATGTATTATTAGTAGGCCCAACTGGTTCTGGTAAAACACTTATGGCTAAAACTTTAGCAAAAAAATTAAATGTGCCTTTTGCTATTGCAGATGCTACTACATTAACTGAAGCAGGTTATGTAGGCGAAGATGTAGAAACTGTACTAGAAAGATTACTTGCACTTGCTGACTATGATGTTGAACTTGCTCAAAATGGTATTGTTTATATAGATGAAATAGATAAGAAAGCCCGTAGGAGTGAATCTAACACTGCTACACGCGATGTTAGTGGTGAGGGTGTTCAACAAGCACTACTAAGATTAATAGAAGGTACTACTGCAAAAGTTAGAATATCAAACGGTAAAAAAATGAATGACGATTATGTAGAGTTTGATACTACAAATACTTTGTTTATTTTAGGTGGCGCATTTGTTGGATTAGATAAGGATGTCACAAAAAGAGTAAAGAAAAAATCTGCTATAGGATTTAAATCAAATATAGATAATATTGCAAAAGATAAATCATATTTAAAATATATAACATCAGACGATATTGTATCTTTTGGACTGTTACCTGAACTAGTAGGTAGATTACCTATTATAGCAACACTTGAAAATCTTGGTAAAGATGACCTTAAAAAGGTGTTGACAAATGTTAAAAATAGTATTATAATACAAATAAGTGAAATATTAAAGTTTGATAATATTGAACTTGTATTAGGCGATGACTTTATTGATACTGTAGCAGATAAAGCATCAAAAATTGATTTAGGTGCTAGAGCACTTAAAACAATAATAGAAACTGCATTGTTTTATATTATGTATAATGCACCAGAACTTAGTAAGAAAGGCGTGGTAAAAATAATATATAATTCTTACCCTACAACAGAAAACTTCCCTGAAGTAGTGTACAATGACGGCAAGACGGAGGTACTAAAACAATTTAAATTTTACAGAGGTGAAAATGAATAAAGGCAAATGGCAAGGCAATAGGAATACTAAAAATTCCTTTAACAGGAAAAAACAATTTGATAAGGATCAACCTAAAGATTCAGGTTGTAAAATTGTTGTCCGTAATGGTGATGTAAACGGAGCGATCCGTAGACTTAAAAAAGTTCTAGAACGAGACAACAGGCAAAAAGAACTTGCTAAAAGAGAATACTATGAAAAACCTTCTGTAAAAAGAAAAAGAATGAAAGCCGCCGCAGTCAAACGAACACAAAAGAAAACGGACGATATGATATCAAAAGGCGAATGGATGCCTTTACCGCCCGTTGGACAAAAGCATCTTAAAGGCAAAAGATCAAAACGCAAAGTTGAGATGATGAAAGAGAAAGTAAATCGCTTACGAGGCAAGTAATGAAAATTGCAGTAGTAAGTGGAGGATTTGACCCACTTCACTCAGGTCATATTAATCTATTAGAATCAGCCGCCGCTTATGGCGACAAACTTGTAGTGCTACTCAACAGTGATGAATGGCTTACAAGTAAGAAAGGCAGACCATTTATGCCTTTTGAAGAAAGAGCAACCATCTTAGAAAGAATGCACATGGTATCAAACCTATATGGTGTAGATGATAAAGATGGTACAGTAACAGCAGGACTTAAACAAGTTCGCGATGCATTCGGACATGATCATGATTATGTATTCTGTAACGGAGGTGATAGAGGAAAAGATAACATACCCGAAATGCAAGTAGAAGGATACGAGTTTGTATTCTCAGTTGGCGGAGACCACAAAGCCAACAGCAGTAGTTGGATATTAAAGGAATGGAAATATCCTACAGAACGCAGAGTTTGGGGCGAGTTTAGTGACCTGTTTCAAGACGATGTAGTTCGTGTCAAAGAACTGATAATTGAACCTGGAAAAGGTATCAGTTATCAAAGACATTTTAAAAGAAGTGAAATGTGGTTTGTAAGCAAGGGCATGATAAACATCAAGCACAGTTTTAGTTCGCCGGAGCAACATCAAATACACACTATACAGAAAGATGGATTCTTTCATGTAAAGCAAGGAGACTGGCATCAAGCATTTAATCCTTTTGATGAACCATGTCATATTATAGAAATACAGTATGGTGAAGAAACCAACGAACAAGACATAGAGCGTCTTGAATATTACGACGGAGAATAATGGAGTTGCGAGAACTTAATACAAAAAAAGTATGCGAAATTTTAAATAAGATCGTAGAAATGGAAATGGCTGGAGTAGTTAGATATGCCCATAGTTCACTTATGGTCAGTGGACCTAACAGAATACCTATTGTAGCATTTTTACAAGAACAAGCAAACGAAAGTTTAGTACATGCACTACAAGCAGGCGAATACATCACAGGATTTGATGGCCACCCAAGCCAAAAGATTACACCTATTGAAGAAAATCATAATCACAGTGTTAAACAAATTTTAGAGGAAAGTCTAGAGCATGAAATGAAGGCCGTTGCCGCATATAAAGAATTACTAATGGAAGTTGCTGATGCAAGTATTATGCTTGAAGAATATGCCAGAGGTCAAATTGGCATGGAAGAACAACATGCTATTGAAATTCGTAAAATGCTCAAAGACTATGCAGAGTGTTAAATCTTTATTATCACAAAGATGTAAAATTACATAGTGATTTCAATAGAGATCTATTTGAATCATTTAGAGACTTCTGGCCAACACAAACTGAGTTAATAAAAGACCAAAAACAAAAACACATATCCAATTCACAAACTTATCAAAAAGAGTGCGAAGTAGACAACGACTTTCAGAGAGGAGTTCTAGTAGAACCTCCTATTATGAGATTTTTGCCTTTTTACATACCAGAGCAATGCATACCAGTAGACGACCTAAATGTTAATGATGGTGTACTGATTATCAGTTGGCTAAGTCTTTTTAATTTATCAAAAGAAGACTATGATACAATTTTTCAAGAATTTACTGGGCATGTTTTTATAGATGACACATTTGAAACACATGTTGTTCGAACATTAGTTTTTAAGAATTTTCTAGAACATCTAGGGTACGATACATCTAATGTTAGTTTTTGGACAAATGGTGCATCTAGAACTAATTCATTAGATTTTGAAAACAATTACTTTAGAAATAATTGGTTGCACCTCACAGAGTATGGAAATTACTTAAATGTTAATAAGAGAAATAGAATAAAAGAAATTGAGGATAAGAGTTCATTAACTGCACACAGTAACAAAAAATATAAAGCATTATATATGAATGGGCACAGCACAGCACAAAGAGAATTTGTGTTAGGATTATTTGCTGAAAATGGTTATCTAGATAATTTTCTATATAGTTTTAGAAACCCTCATGATGCATATAAGGACTTTTGGAATATGGCTACTAGTAGAGATAGAGATTCATATATACCTAAAAGTTTACCTAATGACCATGAAGATCAAACTGTAAGAGATCGATATAAACAAGATGTATGGTGGGCAGAATCATTTTTTAATATAAACTTAGAAACTAATTATGAATGGATAAACACTGATGTAACTATGTTAACAGAAAAATGGATGAAGGGAATTTTGTACTTAACTCCAAGTTTTAATCTAGGTGATTATCACGGATTAGAAGAATATCAAAAAAATCTAGGGTTTGAAATATACGAAGATTTTCTAAATAAAGAATATGACAAATTTGCTGACTGGGAGACTAGAAATAGAGAATTTGTTAAATCAGTTATAGAAACTCCTAGACCTACAGAAGCAGAATGGAGCAAAATGATGGAAATAGCTCAACATAATTACCATCATTTACACGAAAAATATATCCCCAATCTAGCCAATTTGCTCATTTCTGCCCTCGAAAAAGTTGTAAAAAACACTTGACAAAACTCAAATATTTGTTATAATTGTACAATATATTAACAATCTAGGTACTATTATGACTATGCATTTAGCACAGGGTTTAAGCACAATCAATACCCGTAAACGCAAGACTAAAATTACCAAGGCTAAAATGGCTGAGTTGCAAGATAACTGGCGCAAGCATAACAAGAACATGAAGCAGAAAGGCCTGCATGAAATGCGATATGAGAAGTTTGAAGATTATCTTGATTACTGTTTTGGTCGTGTTAAACAGCCCAAAGTATCAGACTTTAAACATTTTAAGACTAACAAGCCTGAAACAAATTGGCGAACAGAGCAGGATAGATTACACAGAGAAAAATATCCAAGTTTACCTATGAGCAATATTGACCACGGTAGTTGTCGAAAAGTGGAGCCTCAGAAATACACAGGTACACTAATTAAAGGTATTGCTACTATGCATAAGAGCAATGCTGTACCTGTTATTGATGATCAACATGCAATAGACATTGCAAGGATGAGACGATGAGTTTTAGACCACAGATGGTTAAGTGCTGGGTATGCCGAGAAGAGATAGCAGTCGAAGATGTCAAGTACCATACAGCAATTACAGAGGGCTCGCCAGCAAAACCTTTTTGTGGTGCTGAATGTAGTTTGAAATATTACCAAGAGAATAAAAGCAATGAAGAATCCAATTGATATGTTTGTGTTGTTTTTTGTTATAGCAATTATGTTGGTAGGCCTAGTGGTTACTCTAGATAGCCAAGCACAGTTAAGAGAGTTTCA
>Ga0255772_10004253_pt1 | contig 13539 bp, 13 predicted proteins | sample 071ome_34_FD_179970 | JGI IMG/M metagenome (GOLD analysis project Ga0255772, IMG submission 179970) | Coastal salt marsh microbial communities from the Groves Creek Marsh, Skidaway Island, Georgia - 071411BT metaG (version 2) | ecosystem: Environmental > Aquatic > Marine > Intertidal zone >...
CGGATAATTAAAAGGTTTGTAATATTCTCTTTCTGTTAATAAATTCATTTTTCTACCAGTTATGAACTACGTTCGCCATGATGAAAAAACAGGTTGCGAAGTTTACAAGTACAATTAAGCTTCTTAGTATTGCTACTATGTTATCGTACTCTGCTGTCTTTTCATCGCTAAAACTTCCGATTGTGTATTTCCAGATTGTCCAGAGTTTACCCTTCACAGGCCAAACATCCTTCATCGTCGATACTCTCAAATATTCGCTGTCGAAGCACTTCATCAGATACTTTTTCAGCTCTCTTGTACGCTTCACTTCGTAAGTAGTACAGAGTTTTGACTCCTCGTTTCCAGGCCATCATATGGATGGCGTGAAGTTCTTGTTTGCTTACGTTTGCCGGAAAGAAAATATTGAGCGATTGACTCTGGCAGATTTGTTCTTGTCTGTCGGCTGCCATTTCAATCACCCACCGCTGATCTATTTCAACGGCAGTTTTGAATACTTCTTTGGTCCATTCATCTAAAAAGTCTAGGTGTTGTACTGAACCGTTGTTTGTAATAATGCTCTTCCATACTTCTTCATTATCCATTTCCAGATCTTGAAGAACAGCCTCTAAATATTCGTTTTTAAGAAGGCTGGTTCCAGATTTAGTCTTTTGTGTAAATGCGTTAGCACGATAAGGCTCGATACTGGGACTAGTATTACCGCAAATGATGCTAGAAGAAGCATTAGGAGCGATAGCAAGGAGATGAGCATTCCGAACTCCAAAACCAACGCCGTCAGGACACTCACCCCTTTCTTCAGCGAGCTGTTGAGTTGCACGGGTAGCCTCCGATTTAATTCGAGAGAACATCTGTAGATTTTTTCCTTTCGCCATTGGTGATTCAAAAGGAAGATTATGCCTTTGTAGATAGGCGTGAAATCCCATCGCACCAAGACCAATACTACGCTCTCTCATTGCACTATATTTTGCTCGATGTAACTGATCAGGAGCATTCTCAATAAAATACTCAAGAACATTATCAAGCATGCGTACTAGATCAGGAATAAACTGATCGTTGTTTTTCCACTCATCAAATTCTTCTAAATTTACACTGGAAAGACAACATACCGCTGTGCGGTCTTTATCTGTCGGCAGTGTGATTTCAGAACACAGATTTGATTGATGAACACGTAATCCAAGATTTTGCTGAAACTCGGGAAGAGCTTCGTCAACAGTATCTCGAAATACGATGTACGGCTCGCCTGTCTCGACACGGTTTTGGATTAATTTTACCCAAAGTGTCTTTGCAGGTATTACCTTTTTCACTTCTCCACTATGAGGATCGATTAGGGGCCAAGAGTCGTCGAAACCTTCTTCTCTTGTCGCTTTTTCGATAAGTTCCATAAATTTATCACTAATCATCACACCATGATGCAGATTTACAGATTTGCGATTTACGTCTCCACCAGTTGGTTTTCTCACATCCAGAAATTCTTCAATCTCAGGATGCGAAATGTCGATATAAGCTGCATAACTTCCACGGCGAGTAACGCCTTGAGAGAAAGCAAGCATCTCTGCATCGACAACTTTCAGAAAGGGAATCACACCTGTACTTTCGGAGCCATTGCTCGTTTTCGAGCCTACACTCCGAACCCCGGTCCAACATCCACCAACGCCTCCACCTACAGATGAAAGATATGCGTTCTCAGTATAATGATTTGTAATTCCTTCTCGACTATCATCAACATAGTTCAAAAAGCAACTAATTGGCATTCCACGCTTTGTCCCACCATTTGAAAGAACTGGCGTAGAAAACATAAACCATAATTTACTTGCATAATCATATAGACGTTGTGCATGAGCTTCATTATCAGAGAAAGCCTTCGCAGCACGAGCAAAAGCGTCTTGAGGAGAGGTCTCTCCTTCAATTAAGTATCGATCCTGTAAAGTTTTGAAACTAAACTCAGATAGATACTTATCACGATTGTAGTTAAGCTGCATTTAGCGTACTCCTTATAGCTGAGATATTCTCAGCCCCGATTGCATCATCACAAAATGAGATAAGATCCATTAATTCATAGTTTTGTATAATTTGTTCAGCATTATCATTTAATGCTTGAATATGTTTATATCGGCTCTCAATCGGAATAGCGTCATAGATATCTATAGCGCTTCCATACTCCTGAATTAGGCCGATTGCCCGTTTCGGGCCAATGCCTGGGATTCCTGGAACATTGTCTCCCTTGTCTCCTGTTAGACACTTAAGGGAGATATATTCCTCGGGAGCCACATCATAGTGTGTACTCCAGTTTTCTAGTGTGACTTCTTTTCTCGTAACATAGGAGAATCTCGCTACATTTTCTTGAATAAGAAGATCCCAGTCTCTATCACTAGAAATCAACCAAATATACTCTAAATTGTAGTCATTTCGTTGTTTTACTAAATGTGCTGCAATATCGTCTGCCTCTACACCTCTAAATCGAAATACTACATAGTCTTCTGCGAGTAGTTCGAGAGTTGCTTCAAACTCCTCAAAGAACTCTTCAAAAGCAATTCGCTCTTCTTCTGATTGTTCTGCAAACTTGTCTTTTCGGTTTTGCTTATATTCTGAGTTAATACCCTTTCTATATGTAGAAGAGCCCCAGTCTGCGGTAATAATTACTTTTTTACAGTCATAGGACCGCGCAAGACTTTGTACTGTATTTACATACTCATAACGAAAATCTGTGCGCCCCTGGTGCTTCCACCGAAAAGCTAAGTTTAGTGCATCTACTATGAGAGTACAATTTGGATTTTCATTTGTCAATTTGTCTGAAAAATTAAACGCCATATAGAAAATCCACTTTTTCTTCCTCTAACCATGATTCTGCCAGCATAGTATAACACTTTAAGAAACTAATGTAAAGAAATTTTTCAACCTTTACTGGTTTTTCTTCTGTACATACGAACACCGGAGAACGATTATATTTAAAAAATAATAAAGGTTCTTGGTTTCCGCCTTCTGCCTGCTCTACTAATTTAGTCCACCATCGGATTAGATTATTAGTTTTTTGTTGCGTAAAAATTTTATCAGTAAGAGGAGACTCTGCATAGTTTTTTACTTCTATACAAAATCTATTCTTCTGATGAGGAACATACAGGTCACCTTTTAAATAATCAAGAGCACCCGAACTAGGCACTCTTTCAAACTGATAACCTGTAAATTCCCGCAACATATCTCTTACAAGATACTCACCACGAGCACCTTTTGCTCTTGAATCTACCATTTTACTTATCTAAAACGCTAACGTTTCCTTGCTTTACTACTTCGATTTTTTCAAGCAAGGGATGCGTCCAGCCATGAGATACTACATAGGTGTTTAAGTCCTCTTGTAGTAAAACCTCAACTAGCTTTTCTCTTCCTACTTCATCGAGTACATTAATTACTTCATCAAGAAATAATATGTTTAACTTTGACTTTGATATACTACTCATGAGCTTTCTTATTGCTACTAGAGTGGCAGTATTTACTCTTGCTAGTTCTCCGGAAGAGAGTGCAAGAATGTCCACTATATTTTCATTGTCTGTTATTTGTACGTTGAGTTTGTCATTTGAAACAACAAACTCCAGTGTAAAGCGACCATCTGAAAGCTCAGCTAGATATTGATTAGTTAGCTCTTCTAGTTCTTTTACTAGATTTTCTATCTTATAAGCTAATAGTCCATTTGTACTAAATGCTTTCTTTAATATCTCTAAATTAGAATCAATTTCTTTTTGTTCTTCTAATAGTTTCTGAGCTTGTTCTAGTTTTTCGATAAAACCATCCGTCTGTGCTTGAATGATTTCTATTCGAGTATTTTGTTTTGTTCGTCGTTCGTTTTCAGAGGCAGCCGTTGCTAACTCTTTTTTTGCACTCTGAAGTCGAGTGGAGACTTCTTCAAGCCTTTTTTCAAGTGCTTCTTTATCTAAGGGTATAGAAGGTAGGTTGCTATCTATACTTCTAAAAAGATCTTCCCAGTCCTTTTGCTGACTTTGACGACGATCAAACTCTTTGTTATCCCTTTTTATTTTTTCTAATTTCTCTTCATTTTTATCTTTTTTGTGCTCAAGAAAAGATAAAAGATCTTTTTCAGTATTTATTAAGTCCTGTTTAAACTCAGAATCTATTTCCTGTTCACAGGTTGGGCACTTATCCTCTAATTTTTGGAGTTTCATCAACATTTTTTCTGCTGCTGATTTGGCTCCATTTATTTGTCCTAACTCCGCCTGAATATCATCATAAGACTTTTTCTCGACTGGAGGTAACTTTTGTATCTCCTCGATATTTATCTTATTCAGCAACTCTTTGTACTGATTGTTTTTGAGAATTTTTTTATTTTTTTCGGAGATATTTTCAATTTCTACAGATAAAGAACGGAATTGTTTCTCATCATCTTCCGTGTCGATTTGTAAATCCAACATGGGTAGTATGGTAGTATCTTCCAATTTATTTGTTTGTAACCATTTTTCAACCGTTGCAATTTCTGAGGTGATAGAAACCATGCCATACGAAGATTCCTTCGAGGCTTCTTTAAATACTTCAAATAAATTTACGTACTCATCTAGTTGCAGAAGATCAATAAGAAACTTTTTTCTATTGGTATCTGTTGCGGTCAGAAATTGCAAACTTGCATTCGTATTCTGATATACAAGCTGAGAAAAAGTCTTGAAGTCAATACCAAGAATCTCTTGTATTGTTTTATAGGTATTCGTAGCCGTATGACTAGAAATATCCTCTCCATCTTTTTCTAACGTAACTTTTATGTTCGACTTTCTATCTACAGAAATTTCGTACAAACTTCCATCTTTTTGTAAAGACAGATAAATAGAATATCCTTTACCTAGATATCTGTTTGGTATGTCTGCTTTCTTAATACCCTTTGAGTTTTTGTTGTAAAGGATTTCTTCAATAATTAACGGTATGGAGGACTTTCCCATACCGTTTGTTCCAATTATCTGAGTGACGCTATTATCGTCTAAGTCCAACTCATTGTCGGGACCGTAACTAAAACAGTTACTCCACTTGAGCTTTTTGAGCGTAATCATTGTAAGTCCCTAGTATTTTTTGGATCTGACTATCTGATATTTCGAGTATATACTTTAGATACTCTACTAGCTCCTCTTCCATTGTCATGTCTTTTTCAATTACAAGAGAAGCCTCAGAGCTTCTTTTGATGACTTTCTTATCCAGAAGCTCTGAGTTTTCTACTGAAGCAAGCTCTTGCATATCACCTTCTATCTCATAAATAGTGTGATGGTAGTCTGTCGGTACCATATCTTTTGGATCTTTTACCGTCTTTCGTAAGAGCTGAGGCAAATCAAAAGGTTTCCAATCCCAGTCCCAATCGTTTTCTTCATCAATAATAAGATAACCTGTAGTTACCTCTTTTCGATGAAAGGAAGTAGTCATCGGACTTCCTGGGTACACTATGTTTCTCTGAGTATTGCTATGAGCATGGAGGTCTCCAGCAAACACTACAGGAAACGGATCGAATCTTTCTAAATCTACCTCTGGTTTTACGTGTGGTGGGATCTCTCCTCGCACATGAGTAAACAGAGGTTTACTATAATCAAATGCTTCAATGCTGGTCTTTTTATGCAATTCAGCATAGGGAAGAACACCAAACCCTAAATCTTCATCAATATACGATATATCGAGTACTGTTATCAACGGATTTATATCTTTACTTACTTGTTTAAGTTGCGAAAAGAAGGTTCGATTTTTCTTTGTCGCTTCGTGGTTTCCGTCGTAAATGAGCGTCGGAATCTTTACTTTTCTAATGAAAGAGAAATAAAGTTCTAGTTCCTCCATGCTTGGAAGACGATCAAAAAGATCGCCTCCAATAATGTGCATGTTATAGTATTTTTCTAAAGAATGGATTTCTTCAAAAAATTGATTATACCTATTTAACGCCCATTCAACTGGTACATTCTTCTGCCCTAGCTTAATGTGCCAGTCTGCTGTGAATAAAATCATGCAATTTTAAACTCGTCTTCGATACTTTCGTCAATTTCTTCTGCACCACCTGAGTTATCACGGATGCGATCTAACAACTCTTTCTGAGCGTCAGATGTTGGACGAGGCATTACTTCGTCCATAGACTTCAAACCTTCGATAAGAGCAAGTTCATCCTCATCAAGAGCACGAGGCTTGCACTTCAGAGCTTGAAGCTGGTATTCTACATTGTAAGGGAGCGGGCCAGTCTTGACTCTCTTGAAACATACATCCCAACCTGTTTCGGGATCAGTCGGATCGCCAAGATCTTCTGCTGCGGTAATAATCTGTTCCCACAACTTTTTCTTGAGATTTACTACTTTTACTTGACCATTCTCAATACATTGTGTAGCGTAGCTCCAGCCACACTTGAGATCGGGGTAGTATTCTCGAATCCAATCTTTCTCAAGATTATTAAAGGTTTCTTTGTTTCGGTCAAATGACAGACACTCGAAAGGAATGTTCTTGTCATTTTCACCCTTGATCCAATAAACATATCGAGCAAGAATGTCGCCAACAAGACGAAACTTGTTATCGCCATCAGTATACTGAAAGCTAGTGATAGATGATTTTTGTGCAGAACCTTTCTGCTGATTAAAGGAAATTGCCATTAATGTATCTCCGTTTCTGGGACTTCTTCATATAGAAAAAGAACTTGATCTTCTTCTAATTCAAGTAGCCTATTGTTGTTAATTGTTTGTTCTGGTTCTAGACCTGGTACTAATAGTATATCAAGGGATAACTTGTAAGTCGCTGAGAACTCTACGACAGAGCGCAGAGAACACAGAGAAATATACTGGGCTATCTCTCGATATGAATACTTATAAGCATGGTGCAGCAGGAGGTCAGGGTGAAGCATGAAGCTCACCCCTTTGAAATCTTTCTGCGAATATTTATAGATGGGATCTTTTCGATTCTGTGGAACTTGTTTGTAAGCAAGCATCCGAAAGATTCGAACAATCTCTACTACCCTTCCATCGGCAGCATCATAAATTTTCGGCCAGTCATATAAGAACATATATTATACTAAAATTCAACCTACGTGTCAAGAACTATTTTTTTCAAAGTTGTTTAATCTCGTATCCCTGTTTCATGTAATGACCCATACGAGCTGAAGCTTGTCTGCGTGCAGTATTCCCTTTTAGATGTATATCTATAATTACAGGGTCTCTTTTTTCTTCTTGCAGTCGTATGATTCTTCCAATCAACTGGGTGAGAAGAGGCTCATTGTTGACAGGTGTTGCCAGGATAAGGCAACTTAGCTCATTTAATGATATTCCTTCTGAGAATATTGCTTGAGTGCCATACAGTATGTCTTTTCTTCCGTATTTTATATCAGACATACGCTCTTCTCTTTCTTCGTGCGATAGTTCGCCCGTAACACACGTTGCTTTTTCTCCGGTCAGTTCGGCGCAACGCTTCATAAAAGTGACTCGGTCACTTACTACCAACACTTTATGCCCTCTTGCGGCGTAGGCCGCCGCAAGGAGCGATATGGTATGCTGATATTCTTCGTTGTTAGTGAGATTGGTTACTCGATTGGCCCAGGGCACTCGTGCATTGTCCATAAATCGAACCTCTGATTTTACTACATGCACTTTTGGGGTCATAAAGTTTTCTTTCGGGGGTTTATAGACTTGCGAGCCAAAGTAGTCTCGAAAAACCACATGTTTGCCATCTTTTCTTTCTATTGTCCCTGATAGACCTATCTTATATCTTGCATAACTAGTGTCTATAATTTTAGAAAACGTCGGACTCGATACATGATGCATTTCATCCAAGATGATTGTCCCAAAGAGTCTTTGTACTCTCTCAATATTTCGGTACAAAGTTTGAGTATTTCCCACAACCACCACACTAGAAGTATCAAAACTACCACTTCCAATAATACTTGGCTTGATGCCATAGACTTTCTCCACCTCTTTTGCCCACTGATTCCGCAGAGGAACTGTGTGAGTAACAACAAGAGTTTTCTGACCTAACTTACCAGCAATAGCAAGACCTGTAAAAGTCTTGCCCCAGCTAACCCAAGCGTTGATTATAGCGTTGTCTTCGATTGAATCAAAAACTTCTTTTTGACTCTCACGTAAATCAAACTTAAACTCAGGAAATTCTACTGGTACATTTATTCGTTTATCGACTATTTCATAATCTTCTGGGATTAAATCCACACGCCCAACAGGTATACTCACCAGATTTGAACGTACTCGTACCATATTCTTGATCACCATAGGCGGATCAGTAGGATTGTACGAAGGTATAGTATAAGTAAGTTCTTTACTGAGAAAGTCCTTATACTCGTTCGTTACTTCTAAATATATTCTGTTGCTGATAACAGCTTTCATAAACCCAGTTCTGTTTTTGCAATAATATAGTCTTTAACAAACCCGCTTCGTACTATGTCACTTACTTGGAAGTCGATTAGATCAAATCTATTCATAGCTTTCAAGATACGAATAAATTCGTGCAGACCGTTCTTTACACCAAGATCAGACTGGCGAAAATCTCCACAGAAAATAATTCTTGAGCCTTCGCCCACGCGGGTTATGATGGAATCTAGCTCATGAAAACTCATATTCTGGCATTCATCTACTATAACTATAGAGTCTCGCAGAGTAATACCACGAATAAAAGAAGTAGTCATAAATTGTACTAGATTTTTATTTTTAAGTATCTCGTATGCATCACCTCTATCAAAGAGTTCGATACATATATCTTTGTATGGTTCTTCGTATACTGCACTTTTTTCTTTTTCAGTTCCTGGCAAAAAGCCAATGTCTCTTGTAGGAACTGCACTTCTTATGATAATCGTTCTATCGTATAGTCCTTTTATCATATCATCAAACGCTAGATAGAGTGAGATGAATGTCTTGCCAGTACCTGCTACTCCGTGGAGCACTAGGTGCTGGTCGCTGTCAAAAGCTGCTACTTGATTTCTCGTAAGAGGTTCGATCTCGTGCAGAGTTAAGCTTGCGGCTGCAAGGGTTCGGTTTCTTTTTCCCATACTTCTCATACTTTTCTTCGAGTGTCAGATTTTTTATCTTCTGAGTACTCATAAAGCATCCAAGGAATGCCTTTCATATGAAGAACTCCCGCCCAGCTCATGTCTGGGTCAGGAGGTCTCGGTATACTAAAAGGAAAGTTGATTCCTTTTAGCCAAAGAACAGAAGCCTTTGTCTTTCTTTCAATCTTACGAATTTTGTAATATCGTAGTGAGCATGAGACTGTTTTCTCGTATATAAATGGTACTCCATCAGAATCAATAAAGGCAGTTTGAGTCTGCTTGATGATTCCGAGAAGGTTAGATATAGAATAACGTAGATAGTATAAATCCTTAAAAGGAGTTTGTAGTCTACGCTTGCCAAGAGTATTCCCTGGCATATTCTTATCGTCTACCAATTTATTATCAATAAATAACAGTCCATCATGCTCTTCCCAGTTCGATGAACCGAGACGATATACTGGAAAAGTTACTTTATTAACCGATCTGTATGTGATCACCATACATTTTCTCGAACTTACCCATCGAGTAGTCTTCACCGATCTCAAAGTCACACCCAACGGGTGCACCAGGAATACTTACTCCACGGTCAAGTTGTATAAAGTGCTGTAGCTTTTCACTGTAATGTTCAACTTCGGACTCAGGTACTTCTGCAAGAATCGAGTCGTGAACCAAAGCAAAGATTCGAGAATCCATTTTGTTTGCTTTGATATAAGCCTCCATATCTATAGCACCAAGCAAGTTGATGTCAGAGGCTGTCGATTGAACTAGAAAGTTCAGACCCGATCGTATAGTGTGACTACGAATTCCAGCATCTTCAGAAGCAACATTTGGAAGTCTACGCTTTCGACCAAAAAAGCTATAAACAAAGCCATTTTGTTCAATAAACTTTTGATTCTCTTCAATCCATGCCTTCAAACGATGGAATGATTTGAAGTAATCATCAATAACTTCCTTTGCTTCTGAGACGCTAAAATATGTTCCAGAATCTTTAGTAACTTGGTCACTAATCTTCTTCGGACCCGCGCCATACATAATGCCGAAGGTAACTGCTTTTGCCGCTTGTCTTTGTGTGCCGTATAGCTCGGCTACTTCTTCTACTTCGCAAGGAAGTCGAAACACGGTTTTCGCAATCGTACTGTGAAAGTTTCCTCCAGACCTAAAAACATCTTGCAATGCTTTATCGTCCGCGAGTTTTGCCGCCACATATACTTCGGCAGTAGTTAAGTCCATTGCAACAATCTTGTTACCTTCTGCCGCTCGAATACAACCTTTTACGATTGGATTGTCGCGCGGCAGTTGTTGCATATTCAGTTTACCACTAGAACTAAGCCTACCGCTAGTAGTTCCGTGAAGGTTGAAGTTAGTCCGTAACCTGCGGTCGCGGTCCAACTGTGGTATAATCTTGTCAAGGTATGTATTCTTGATTTTAGATTTTTGTCGAATGTTGAGAATATGCTTCGGAACGTCATGTTCTTCTCCAAGTTCTTTCAATACTTCCGCATCGGTAGAATGCGCACCTGTACCAGTCTTTTTACCTGTAGGTTTTAGACCAATAAAGTCGTAAAGTAGAGAACGCAGCTGAATAGTACTATTAGGGTTAAAATCCTTGCCTTGAGACTTCTCAAAGTTTTTCACCTCCTCAAATTTGTATAAATCAGATATAGTCTGATCGATGTCATTCTGCATCAATTCCTGAGAGACAATCAGTCTCATCGGATCGAAAGGCACACCATTATCCTGAGTATTCATCAGAAAACGACAGCCAGGAATCAGAATGTTATCGTATACCCAAAGTAGTTTTGGATTTTGCTTAATCTTTACAAACTTCTCGTAAAGAAGATAAGTACACAGTGCATCCATTGCTGCATAGGTTTTCATTACGTCGAACGGAATCATGTCCCATGTGAAGGACGATTGATTTAACCCATTTCCACGCTTGTAAGAATCTATCCAATCATACATCGGCTTCTCATAGTCACCGAATGGTGTGAACTTTAAGGATAGTTCTTTTAGACCATGCCCTCCAGGATTCTCGTCTATGAGGTAATGGAGCAACATGGTGTCCTCGAAGTCTGGGAACTGAAAGCCAAAATGGTACTCAAAGAATGCCATATCGAACTTTGCGTTATGAAAGATTACTTTCTTCTTGAGAAATAACTCTGCAAGAAGCGCTTCAGTAGTCTCATCAAAGCATTCGGTATCAATATAAGCGGCTTTTTTACCATCATAACACAGAGAAATACCAAGCATATACCCATCGCGTGGATACAGTCCCGTAGTCTCTGAGTCAAGAGCGATGTATTCACCACCCCAGGCAATCGCATCTTGAAGAAACATATTGCAGTCTTGAGTATCTTGAATACCAAACGCAATACTATCATCAATAACTACATCTTCGATTTCACCGTTAATGTACTTAATAATGTTATCTTTAGAAGATTCCCAGGTTTTTCGAGCCTCTGGTTTGAAACTTAACATAGAAGGATTGATTACGGGAAGAAACTTACCTTCTACCTTCTTACCAGAATATTCTGTCACTGAATTAATTTTTGTAAAATACTTCAGTGCATCACTTCCCACAAGCACCACCCAGTCATAGCCGTCGACATCGATATCAATATCGCAGTCTCGCTTCAGGACTTTCTTGATGCTCGGATCTGAACAGAGTTGATACTGGTCAAACTCAAACGCGTGATCAAACTCTGACTTAAAATTTGTTCTACTTGGTTTAGTTTCTACTAATGCAACTTTAGGCATATAACTTTCTCGCTAACTTTTGTACTTGAGATTCTGTAAGTGCCCCAGGATCCAAATCTTTCAAATAGACATTTCTAGGTATGAGACCAATTTTCTCGCACATTACATTGATATTTGTTGCTGCTTTCTGACCTGCTTCATCCCCGTCAAAGAATATCGCTACTTTTGATACTCCCTGAATCTGAAGCATGGCGAGTTTATCTTCATTTATATTATGTGTGCCAAAACAGCAGATGGCATTAGTCACGCCTTTATCGTGCAGATTTAATGCATCGAAAAGACCTTCTACAAGTATTACTTCTCCTCGGTGTGGAGATACTTGTGGAAAGAGAGGGAGTTTTGCTCCTCGTGGAGTAAATAAATACTTTGGACTACCGTTGGCAGTATGCCTGCCTTGAAACGCCACTATCTTTCCAGAAATATCCCGTATAGGAAAATTAATTCTACTAATATAATCTTTCTCAACGTGCTCGAACGCTTCAAAAGCTTTGTATGTTTTCGGAGAGATTCCTCTCCAGTTCCCGATATATGGAACATAACCTGCGGGCATAGATAGACCTACATTCTCTGCACGCTTTTCTTGTATCTTCTTTTTCAGAATATCTCGCTTCATCTGTATACCAGATACTTTCTCGCCAAAGAACGAGAAAATGTTTCCTTTAAACTCACAGGCAAAGCAGTTGAACCGACCATCAATCTGGTCGATTCTCATACTTGGATTTCTGTCGTCGTGCTCAGGATTCAGGCAGCGAACTACAAAGTCCTTTCCTTTCGGAATGTACTGAATGGATTTTGCAAGTAATAGATCTTCTACGTTCATTTGCCGATGTGCTTAATATCTTCGTTTGGGATTACTTGATAAGCGCCTTTATTGAAGGCAATACTTACCGTATAATTACTACTAACTTCTTTACGAAAGGAATCATCAGAAACTCGACCCATAGTAGGATCGGCGACAAAACCAGCAGACTTGTACTTACGCTGCTCTTCTTGCCACTCAAGATACCGTTGATTTGGAACTACGGCTTTGTCAAGAGGAACAAACTCTGACTTTTGCTTACGTATAGCTCTGAAAGTTTTTCTTCGTCTACCACTAAAACTGTGTTTCATACTGCCGCGTACAATCATAGCTATCTCCTGAAAATTGAACGTATATTATACAAGATTCAGTTACAAATGTCAAGAAATATTTTTAAGCAACGTCATCAATTTCTTCTCCAGTTTTCATTGATGAGTTTTCTTTCTCCTGTGGAGTTAAGGCAGACTCTGGGCCGATCTTTTGCGTTTCCCAGTTTATAGTAGAGGTGAAGGAACGCTGAGCGGCGGAGCGCATCTTTACACAGTTAAACGTGATACAAGCATCTTCCTGTTCGTATGTTTCAAGAGCATACGCAGCATCAGCGGCATCAAGAATACCTTTTGCAAAGCGCGCTTCACCAGTTGCGTCAGTTTGATATGGCGATATAACAGTACATTCATACTCTTGCGCCATGCTTTTGAGAGCTTTACTGACTTCGATTTGTTCGGTCCAGTCGTACTGACCCGCGCGAGAGGGAACAGCCGACCTACGGACCTGGTTGATATAGTCTACAAGAACTACTCCGACATTGAGAGGCTTCACTTTCTTGTCCATTTCTGCTTTGATCTTTGCCAGTGTCAAAGCCGGATCATACACGACATCAATCTGCTGAGTCGGGAGAAGCTCGTGAGTTGTAGTCAGTGTATGATGAAACTTCTCAAAGTCTCGGTGATCCTTGTATTCTTTTAATCTGTTTTGCCCTTCTTTAAAT
>Ga0255772_10004255_pt1 | contig 13528 bp, 8 predicted proteins | sample 071ome_34_FD_179970 | JGI IMG/M metagenome (GOLD analysis project Ga0255772, IMG submission 179970) | Coastal salt marsh microbial communities from the Groves Creek Marsh, Skidaway Island, Georgia - 071411BT metaG (version 2) | ecosystem: Environmental > Aquatic > Marine > Intertidal zone > Salt...
AGTCTTCTTTTAGAATCACATCTTTTGGTTCATTTTGTCCTAGCCTAATTCTTCCTAAGACTTGCCCAGCTTCTCCATCATAAAATGGGGTAAGCTTTTGACCTGTATTAATATACATTTCGTAATTTGTACTATTACACTTAATTACTAGTCTTGGTAAAGTTTCACCATCTTTACTTTTTAAAGTCTTAATACTGTCAATGTATCCAAAGTAACTTACCGAATTGTCTAAAGGAGAATCAGATATTTCAACTGTCCAGTTTCCATAACGAGGAGGTAAAGTCGTAGTAGTGGTTGTCGAAGTAGTAGTAGTTGTTGTAGTAGTTGTTGTTGTAGTGGTGATTTCTTCTATAGCTTGATTTATTCTTTTATCAGCTTCTGTTTGTGCAGAGCTACAAGATATTAAAAAAACCAAGCTAATAGAAATAAATTTATTCAAAAATTTTAGCTTCTAATTATTCTTCAAAATTTGGTTTAACAGTACCTGCATATGCATACACTGAATTTACGAAATCTTCGCTACCTTCTGGATTGAATCCGTTTTGTAACATTTCTTTTAAATGGGTTTTATTGTATATAAAGCTAAAAACTAAAGCCCCAATGTTAAAAGTAATTATATTAACAATCAACATAATAAAAAACCATTTCCAATCAGATCTAAACAAAGCAACGATTGGACCAAAAAAAAGAACAGTCCAACTGAACCCCATAAACCCTTGTCTAGCTTGTTTTGTGTTTTTGTTAATTAAATTAACTGGTTGTGCCATTTTATCTTCCTTTCATTTATTTTCTTATTTCTGAAATATTTAAACTATTGAACAACATCCATACTATTTCTATTAATAGGTATTAAACGAATGTACCCTGCAGTTTCAGAAAACTCTGTTAATGTGTAATCAGAATCACTTGATGAGTTAGCTAACACGCTAAACCAATTGATTGTTGATTTAGGTAAAAATTTAAGAAATCTCCACTCTGTATTTTGTCTGTCGAGGAGGTCTATATCCGTTGAACTAATCATCTGCATAGTCAAATCGTTTTTATTAGAATCAATAATTTTTTCTAAAGGCTCTTTTATTATTGAATCATTTTTCCAAATTTCAGACTTTAACTCTTCTTTTTTTTCATTAATTGACTTGTTCGTTGAGTCTTCAATTTCTAGTATGCCTTTTGTTTTAATGATTGCTATATAACTTGACAAATCATTTTGGAATTCTTGAAATACTAGATCTTTAAAATTTTCTGGATTCCTTCCAAATAATTTGGAGATATTTTTATTAGATGCTCTAGTTAACATTTCTATAATTTCACTTCTAGAAATATTTACAACTCTATCAAACATTCCCATACTTTGTCCTTGAGCTATTGGAGTAACTTTTTGAACATATTTTGGATTTACTATTTCACCTGATTGACCATTGTCATCATTAGTTTCAGTTTCTAGTTTCATAAAACTGTCTTCTGAGTTTTCTACATAATCCTGAATTTCAACAATTAAATTTTTATACAATAACATTTGATTAGCAAGTGTGTGTCGTAGCTGACCAAATTTAATATCATTTAAAACAATATCTTCAATGTTTTGTTTTAATTTCTTTGATACAGTCTCAAATTGTTTTAAACCTAAATTATTACCCCAGTTTTTTATCTGTGCATTTGTAATAAACATTAGTAATACGCTTAGTAAAGTTAGAAGTCCGTAGATAAGTAGAGGTATATACAAACTAACTACACCTAAAAATAATCTATTGACATTAATTAACTTTTGAGAATATTCTGAAAGAATTTGATTATAAGCTTCTATAACTCCTTGAAGTTCTTCATAGTTTATTTGGTTATTGTTATAATCAATTCTTGCTTGGTTTACTCTAGACTTTAACTCCATCATTGTTTCATAATTAAAATAAAACTCAGATGTAGCAGTAGGTAATGTAGCTCTACATCTATCAGCTAATATATTATTTTTATCTTGATCAACAATAAATTGAGTAACAAACTCAACACTACTAAATGAAGATAAGTCTATGCCTAATTCTTCTGCACATTTATTTCTTATAAGACTTACTTGAATTGTCGAAAATAATAATATTGCAACAGCTATAGACGCAATTATATAATTTCTAACTAGTAGTAATTTTGTCCAAGGCCCACCTAAAAGTGATTTAAGGATTTTAGGCATATGAGCTTCAATATCATTTAAATTTTTAAATATTTTTGCTTCTTTTACTTCTTTAACTTTTTCAGTAATTTCTTTGTTATTCTTAGGTTTTAATACATCAATTTCAGTGTCTATATTTGACATAAGAGCTTCAAAAGAATATCCATTTTTTAAATTTTGTATAATTTCATTCCAGACAGTTTCAATAATCAAATCTTGCTGATTTTCAAACTCAGATGATTTTGCAGTTATATTAATTCCAACTTCCATTAGCTTATTAATATCCTCATTAGAAAGTCCAGATAACGCCTCTACGCTAGATAATTTATCTGAAAGCTCATCAATTTTTTTACTTAAATTTTTCTCAATATCAGACATTTCTTCTTTATAGTCTTTAATTGAAAACTTGACACGTTTCAGCATATTTTTGTATCCTGGTGAAGATTTGTCCTTAATAATGCCAAAAAGGTAAAGTAGTTTTCGTTGTGTAGTTAGTATTTCATTTATATTGTTTGCTAAAAGTCCCTGGTTCTCAATAAAATCTGAACCCTGAAGGTCACTCCCTATTACGGTTTCTGAAGGGTTGTGGAAAATAATTGCAGGCAAATTAGCTGGATTAATGTTTCCAGTTATTGAGTTAATTGCTTTGAAAAATACATCAAAATTATCTTTTTCATCACCAAACCCAACTCTTAGTTTTTTATATCCAGGTATATAAACTTTTTGTGAACTAGTTTTTTCAATACTATCTTGAAAAACTTCAGGTATTTTTAAAATTTCAATGAATTCATCCAGAGCTAAATTACCTTCTGGGTCTTTTTCCCATCTACCTATAGCTCTAGGTACCGCCTGTCCATCTATTTCTAATCCTCGAGAATCAGGTATCCAAAATATCCTTAGATTGTCTTTCTGCAGTTCTTGAGATAAATGTATTACAGGTCTGTTATTTTTCGGACTTTCATCAACAAAAACGGTAATGAACTTTAAAGGATACGGAGTTTCCTGAAATTTATTCAAAAGTTTCCAGAAATCTGGTTTACGTTTTAAGAACAGACCATTCATTTTAAAAATCATATAAAATGGTGAAACAGCTCCAGATAAGTCTTCAGATTCGTTACTTAATAATATTTCATCAACTGTATTTGTATTTAATTTATCAATGTCGTCTCTGTTGGTTAAATCGAAATAGATTGTTGAATACGACATTAACTACTATGAAACTCAACTAAAGACCCTATTGAATTAAAGCCGGTAACATTTTCACCTTCGCTAACCTTAACGTCTACTACCGGTGCTTTTAATATATATCCAACTTTTTCCTTCCAAAAATTTAATGCATCATTGTAATTATTTTTAACTCCACTAGGTAAATCTGGTTTTTCTAATTTTTTTGTTAATGATTTGATTTCTCTATCGCGTAACTCATTTATCATTAATAAAAAAGTTTTTTCTGGTTTAGGTGGTCTACCTTGAGTAAACCATTCTGGTACTTCTTGATCTTCTATAGAACCAATAAAAAATCTAAACAATGTAATCGATGAATTATCAGCATCAAATTGAAAATCTAATAAAGAGTCAGAGAAAGAAGGTATTGCTGTATCTGTTAGATTTTCTATCATATTTATTTTCATCTCTTCAGCACTATCTGAGTGTTTGTAAACAAAAGATTTTATTTTTGAAAAATCATCAATGTTTTTGACCGGACCATCTGAAGTGTGAAATTTACCTTGACCTGTATAGAGACTTAAAAATAGTCTTACTAATGATCTTCTTTCATCTATTTCATTACCTATAATTCTTGCACTTGTTTTTCCTAGCCTTCTTCGCCATGGTAATTTATCTACTCCAGCACCTCGCATTTCACTTTTATATGCAAGCTTCATTGATTCAAAAGAACCATCATTACCTAAAATTCCGTGTGACATAATTACATAAGCGAGAACAATCGAATTACCTTGCGAAACTGACCATTCCCAACTCAAACCTTTTACGGCACCTAGAGCACCACCGTTAACTAACTGTTTTTTAATCCACTGTTCTATTTCATCATCTCTAACATCAGCTGGATACGTAACTCTAACAACTGGCGTGGCTTCCTCCGAGCTTTCATATTTTGTATTGTTTGGTAATCCTCCAGGACCTACTAATCCACCAAGTTGCAGTTTCAATTCATCAATTGAGGACTTCATTATTTCATCTGCATTATCAATATTTTTTACACTAAAGAGGATGGTCTTTAAATTTGGTACAAGCGGTTTAGGTTCTTGAGTGTCGTTAAAATATTTTCTGACTCCATTATTAAGCATTTGAGCAATTGGACCTTCGACAGTGTCAACTAGCTTTAATCCAAATTTATTTAATTCATTTGAAGTTGATGTCCAAATATCATTCCATGTATTAGAAGAAGAATTAATAATTTTTGTGAGTTTATCAATGTCATTTAGACCAAGTAAAGCCGGTTCTTTTTCAAATTCAGATTTGAGTAAGTTAAAGATAGTTGTTAAATCTCCGACTTGTGGTAAAAATTCTTTTACAAGCTCACCTTGTTTATCGAGTTTTACTTTTGCCTGGGTTAAATATTGTGCTTGTTCAGTATTCCAATCCGAAATAGATTTTCGTATTGAGTTAACATTATTTATCCATGAACTTAAGACATTAGTTTGATACAGTGCATCATTCAACAAAGCTTTTGCCCAAATATAAGGTATATAGTTATTCTTAATATCGTTTTCAAATGCTGTGTACCAATTATCAAAGTTTTTTCTACTCAAAGTTGCCGGAACTTTAAATCTATCTTTTGGAACGGGTGTGTTTGTAAACGAATTTAATGTCGATAATACAGAATTGCTTTGATCTGTAGGAGTGCCAACTAGGCTTCTTAATATCTGAAATACATCCAGAGAATTATCTTTTTGGGTTACATCATTGATAATTTTGCTGACTGATGTTGATGAAAGTCTAGTTGAAACCTCCGTTTTTACTTTTGTTTCTAATTCTGTCATTAGATTTTGATAAGTTATTATTACTTTTCTTGCCAACTCTCTAGCATCTTTAGTAGAACTAGGTTTCTTTGGTCTGTTTGGAAATTTAACCCCTTCAGGAAGTATGTTTTCTTTAATTGCAAAATCTAATTTGGAAGTTTGAAGTATTGAATTTACTACTGCTTGTCTGTCTTCATTTTTATATAATGAGTCATTTGATGCAGTATTTATTGAATCAGCAACAAAATAAGAAGTAATCAAATTACTAATATTTTCTACAGGTATTGACAATCTTGCTCCAACTGCTGGAACTAAAGGTTTCAGTCCAGGTCCTGAGGAATCTGGTCTTGTAAGTTCAGTACGGTTAATTAAATCTGAAAAAAATGTTAGCGGATCTTGAGTAGATGCATTTTCGTTATCTAAATCTCCTCCGATATTTGAAAGACAAAATGCAGCAATAGACTTATACATATCATTTAAAGTTGAATTTGGACCTTTTGAAAATAAAAATGCATTTGAAACAACTCTTTTTTTATCTTGTATGCCACCAATTCTTACTTTCAAACCTCCTGGATAGGTTTGAATAAAGTTTTTTTCAACTTCTTCTCGAGGAGAACCTTGTTGATCTATCAATTGTGATAAATCCGAGATTGCAAATCCTGCATTGAGTTTTGAAAGCCTCACTGCACCATCTAATTGAGCGTCTTCAAATGCTTTTGGCATAAGTACTAAAGGAAATATATAAGTAGTTAAGGTAGGAAGTTCTCTTCTAATTTTTTCTTCAAGTAGGTGTAAAATGTCATAATATATTCCAGTACCAGTACCTCCAGCTACTGAAAAAGCAACATAAACATATAAATCTTGCGACACTCCGCTGTCTGGACCAAGAGTTGTCAAAGAACCACTATCTTGAGAAATACTATCAATTGCTTTATCAAAATTGGTTAAAAATGATTCAGCATTTGGTTGTAAAGCGTTGAACAGTGCTGCTCTACCAACTAATGGATACTGACCTGCGCCAGCAGAGATTGGAGCAACATTTGGTTCGTTGTCAGACTTTGGTAACCAATTTTTTACGTCTTCAGGCATTTGTGCTCTTAAGCCTTGTGCGATAGCGTTATATGCTTTATTAACTGATAAATCTGAAATCTGTGTTGTTGTGTTGAAGTAAATATCATCATTTTTAGATTGGAATGCATTTCTATGTTTTGCAATAGAAGAAGCATCTGTGTCAATTAAGATAGTCTGTATAAATTTAGGAAGCTCAAATGGTCGTAATCCCAGTTGAGGATACTTTCTAATTAAAAATGATCCATCAGGACCACACATCTCTTTTCTTACCATACTCTCTAACTCTATGGTTGCGTTTATACCTGTTCCGCCAAGACCTACAAAGAGTAATCGCTGATTTATTTCTAAAGCCATTAAATTTTCCTATTTAAAAATAGCAAATAAACACTGAAAAAAAACTTTAATTATTTCTAGTTGAATATTGTTAAGTTGAATATTGTTTTATATCACTTATCGTAGTTTTAGAGATTCTTTTAAAAAAATTTATTATGGATAAAAGAAAAACAGTAGGGACAGAAAAATTTAATCTAGTTCACAGAGAGTTGATTTCTAAATCAAAGCAAATTCTTGCTTCTTCTAGTTTTTTGGATTTGACTTTTCAAAATTTATCTAAATCTTCTAATTATTCTAAAACAACAATTTACTACCACTTTAATAGTGATATTAATTTGCTATATCACGATGTTCTAAAATCTTTTCGTTTAGAGATATCTAAAAATATTGAAGAGATGAACATAAAAGACTCAAAAAAATATATTTTTTCAATCTATGAACATATTTTTGATTATATAGAATTTAACCCAAATTTATATAAAAATTTATTTTTAATTTCGGTATTGCTTACAGGAACAAATTATATAGGGCAGGATCTAGTAACTCCACTTTTAGAAAAATTGACTATAGCAACTAATAAAAAGATCAACTTCAAAGAACATTGGTCTAGATTTCGTGCAGTTAGCATACAATATGCAATTACTGAAGATACGAAAATTAAACAAAAAATAAAGGCAGAGTTTTTTAAAAAATTAAATTCTATATTAACTTAAAAATTTAATGTAATTTTTTTAAGTTGAATTTTATCAAGTTGAGTAATAGAACTTAAAAACTACTCTTTTTATTATGTTTAAATCAAAAAAAATTATGATTCTATTGTTTTTATTTTTATTTTTGAGTACTTATTTTATTAATTCTAATTTGCAGGTTAACGCAGAGGAAAACGAACTAATACACCTTGTAGTTCTAGCAGATATCAGTGGGAGTTTAAATACTCCAGATACAGAAGCTTTACAACAATTAATCATTAGAATTCCTAGATTTTTAGACAATGAAAAGTTAAACCAAAGTAAACTTACTGTCGTTGCTTTTGCAAGTGAAGCAACTCAAATTTGTGATACCGATACTATTGCTCAATTCCAACAAAATAATTCTTACTTTGAAACGTGTTTACAACAAATACAAGCAACTAAAAAAAACAATCCAAATATTGCAAAAAGAGCTCAAAATGTTGGTTTGGATACAAATCAAATAAAGGCCTTTGAAAAAGGGTTGGAAATTACTTCATCTGATCCTGAGAACTATATTCCAGTCTTTTTATTACTCACCGATGGAAATTTAGATCCAGTTGGTACTGGTTTTAATTCTAAAGAAACGATAGAGGAATTTGATAGAGGGTTTGAAGAAGTTAGGCCAGAAATGAAAAATCAAAGTGTTCAACTTTTTATTTTTGGTTTTGGTGATGCTAAATTAGAAGATTTAACAAAATGGGCAGAATTTAGTTCTCCTAGACGTTCCTGCCAAGAAGAAGCACCGGAAAGAATTTATCCTTCAACAGGAGATATTTTTAAATTATTAATTGATATTAATACTGCAATGAACCAAGTTACATGCGGTGAAGCTACAGAACTAATCACTTTAGAACCTGGTGAACCAAAAGAGTTTTATGTTAGTGACCTTGTAGAAGAACTGAACATAAAGATTGACTTAAAAGGTTCTTCTGGTTTGGACGCTATTGTGCTCCAACCTGATGGAAGCGAATTAGGTATAGAAAATGAAGTTTCTGATCAAGGTGAATGTATTGACGATTTCATAACCTGTTATGAAATCACAAATCCAGTAAGCGGAACTTGGACGTTATCATCTTCAATTTATACAACTAACGCAGTTACTACAACAATAATTGTTGCAGATATCTCATTTGTTGGAACATATAAGATAACTACAGATTGTGAAATAACAACATTAAGAGACGGTTTTGAAAGTTGCTCATTTACCTTGTCTCCCTCAAGGGCTGGTTCTCAAGATTTAATTAGAGCTATTGATTCTGTCTCCTTTGATTTTATTATTGATGATTTTGGAATTCAGGAAAGAGGGAGTTTTTATAAAGATAGCCTTTCTTTACAAATTTTTAGAAATTTATTAATTGGAAGCGGAGATGTTTCAATCAACATTAATCCAATATATAGTGAATTGAAATATTCTGACGGGTTTAAATGGTTACAATTCATACAAATTGATAACCCTACCTATTCACTTAACCCATTAATAGTTGATGATAAAGATACCGAAGAAGTTGAAAATCCTGATTTAGTTATTGATGAAGAGGAAACAAGTTTCCCTTGGGTTTTAGTGATTGTCATTTTATTAATTTTGCTAACACTCTTTTACTTAGCTAATAAGAAAAAAGAGCTACCATCAGGAACTATTTTTTATGGTTCTAAAAATGCTCAAAACCGTGCTAACTTAACATTCTACGGAGGAACAATTAAAGAATATTTTGATTTATCTTTGGGTGAATCTACAATCGAAGTTTCAGAAGGAGATAAAACCGCAGTAAACCTTCTCACTTTAGAATCTGTTGAAAGGAGAGGTTTACGTTTCTGGGATTCAAGTAATAGTAAGTCTTACAAAATGACTTACGAAGATTTGATTGAAAGCTCTATAGAAAGTGTAGAAATATTAATTAACGAAAAATTTATTGTTAGCTTTGTTCCAGATCAAATTGAAGATGATTTTGATGGCTTTGAAGTTGAAGAAGATGGTTTTGAAGAATTTAGTTTTGAATAAATTTTAAATATGAATTTCGAAAAAAAAAGAATCTTCTTATGGGTACAAATACTACTATTGATGTTTCTAGCTTCTTGCAATTCGAATGAGAGTTCTAAAGAAGTTAGCTCATTAAAATTAAATGAATGCATTGAATTTGTTTTAAGTCCTACAGACTATAAAAAATTTCTTGATGATGAACTAAGTTTAGAACCGTATCAAGACATTATTGAAAATTGTGTTAACTCAGATATAGATAAAAGTTTGGTTAGTAGTGAACCACTAGAAAGTAACGAACTTTCTAATGAAACAACATCAACATCAACATCAACATCAACAACTTTAGTAAAACAAAAAATAAATGGATTTAGCGAAGAAGCACTCAATGCTTCTGAAAAATGGCCAATGGTTTATTTCTTTAATTCTTTAACTGATTCTTCAGAAGCATTTAAAGTAGCAAAAACTTCAACAACTCTTGAAGCTTCAAGAGTAGATCAATTAAAACTAGTTTTTAGTAATTGTAATTCAAATATTGTTGTTTTAGAAAATACTAGTTTAATTCAAACAGAGAAAGTTACATTTATAAATGAAAATTGTCCAAATGGTACATCTATTAATTCTTTTAAATATTTACAAATTAGCAACTTAAATTATGAGATTAGGTTGTTTAAAGAAGGGCAGTACGAAAATATTAGTACAGGAGAAAAGGGTTGTTGTCATACTTTAAATCTAAAAGATTTAGTCAATCAACATACTTCTATAATTAATACTTTTTTTGCTACAACAACTACCACTACGACTACGATACCTTATCCTCCTACTGCTGAAATTGAAAGTTGTATTGAAACTACTGAAAACAATGTTACTATTAGCTTTCCATTCGTAGTCAATGCACCGTCTTCTAAGGTAACTTCTATTAGGGTAAAAACCTTTTTAAACGGTTCATTAAACACTGAGGAGTTTTTCGAAAACAATCCTAATATTGAGTTAACACCCAAAAATTCTTCAAGTAGGTATGTTTACGATTTTGTAATTCCAAATAAAGCTGATTTAGAATCTGGTTTGTTTGAAGTATATGTTTTAAACGAACGAGGGCAAGATATTACTGTACAGTGTGGTTTTAATGTCTTTGTGCCAGACAGGTCTCCTCCAGGTCCTTTTGGAACCGTGTTACTAACTCCAAGAGAAATGGATTTAAGAGATGGCTATTTTTGGGCAACGTTTGAAGCTACTACACAACTTAAAAATGCCGATAAAATTAAAAGGTACTCCTATAAACTTATTTCCAATGAATTTAATGAATTATTATTTACCTGTGAAATAACCTATCCCAATGGAAAAAATCTAGCCGCTAATACTGAACTCTCTTGTTATAAAAGCTCTATGAGGTTAAATGAATCTGATATTCCTTCATATGTAGAATACTCCTTAAGAGGCGATGAAGGGCTTAGTAATAATAATGTTGGCTGGTATAGATTAGAACTAGAAGTTGAAGATATGGCTGGAAATATCGGTCGTTATACATCTTGCAAAGCATTACGAGTTTATAGATTTTGGTCAAGTTTTCCTAGCTCTACTATGACAAGCTTAAATCAAGATTATGGAAGTTGTGGGTAGGTTAAATAATGGGGATTGATGATTTTTTTAAAGAAGAAGATGACTTTTTAGATTTTGAAAGTGACATTGGTTTTGAAGAGTTCAATAATTCTAAAGATTTTTTTTCAGCTTTTTACAAATTAAGAGACAGCTTAACTATCAAGCATGCATATTTTTTAATAGCAATAGTTTTTATTGGTATTATTGGATATTTTATTAATTATAGATTTAATTTAAATAACCCAACTGAAACAGCAATTATATCTGTAACTACTACAACTACTTCAACAACAACTACTACTCCAACTACAACTACTGCTCCTACTACTACTCCAACTACAACTACTGCTCCTACTACTACTCCAACTACAACTACTGCTCCTACTACTAATCCAACAAACTTGGGTAATTCAAACGAACCATTAACATCGACAGTTATGGTACTTTTGCCTGATTGTGGATATGTTGGCTCAGGTACAGTTATATCAAAATTAGGATTCATATTAACTAACCAACATGTTGTATCAGATGATAAATTTGGCTGTAATAATAATATTATTATTGCTATATCAGCTTCAGGTGATAAGGACCCCATACCTAAATATTTTGCAAAAATAGTTAAAGAAAGCGAGTTTTTAGATATTGCAATATTAGAAATAACTGCATCATATGATGGAACATCATTACCAAGAGCATTTAAGAATATCTGTTTTGGAAGTTCAGATGATGTAGAGCTTGGAGATGAATTACTTATATGGGGATATCCAGATTTAAGATGGACTAGTTATGACTCTCTTGGAAGGATCGATGTAAGCCAAGGATTTGTTTCAGGGTTTGATGCTGAATCGAATGTTTCTGAAAAAGCTTGGTTTTCTCTGTCCTCAACTATTTCATCAGGTAACTCTGGAGGTGGTGCTTATAATAGTGCTGGTGAATTAGTTGGAGTAACAACTGCTGTAACATTTGGAAATTTTAGTTCTAGAGGTTTGATCAGACCTATAAACGTAGTCTTAGATTATTTTGATTCATTTTATTTTGATTCATGTAGATAAACTAGTTAATTAAATATTAAATTATTATAATTTTTCTTACCCAGCTTTTATCGAATAGTAACTAAAATTTGAAATAAAAATATTTTTTAAATTTTATTTGTTTAAAATTTCTTGAATTTTTTGATTAAGTTCTTGGAAATCCATACTGTGACAACAATAAACCAAAGTATTTTCTTTAGTTGTGTTGTAATAACCAGAAAAATATTCTCCAGTATCTAGTAAATATAAATAATTTGTTTCAGATGTTTTTCCTTCTTGCAGTTGCATAACTCTCATATACGAAACAATAGTTTCATTTGAGCAATTAATATCTTTGTTCATTTCTTCTAAAATATTAATGGCAAGAGTCCCAAGACTTTTTCCAGTTCTACTATATTTGAACTCACTATACACTTCGCAGTCATTTTCAAAATAAATTATTAGACTTCTTGCTTCATTCCAGTATCCCTTAAGTTGTAAATATTCTCTTTCATTAACACTGGTATTTCTAAACTCTGTAAAATATAAAAAGAAACTATTTAAATCTATATTTTGTTCATAATCTATTTTTTGAAATTTTATTTCTTTTAATGTTGTTGTTGCTTCTTGCAATGTGGTAGTAGATGCATTTATTTGTGTAGTAGTGTCAGGCCTTTGGTTTTCAATCTTTGCTTGTGATATTGCCGCATCTATTCTTGCTTGAATTTCATCTTCGTTTGGACTACAAAAAATGAAAATAATTATTAAAAACAAATAATACTTTTTCATGGACCCCCTGGTAAAGATTCACAAGGCTCTTGATCTCCATCGCGATCAAGTCCAGCAACATCACCATAATATGGAAAGTAAGAATCAAACCAAGTCTTAGCTTCTTGGTAAGTTTCAAAATCTGAACAGTTCTTACTGTCTCCGGGGTTATCAGGAATTGTAGTTGTAGTACTTGGAATTGTTGTAGTTGTAGTGGTTGAAGTAGAAGTCGTAGTTGAAGTACTTGTTGTTGAAGTAGTAGTTGTTGGAACTGTAACTAGTGGTTCTGGAATAGCATCTTGATAACTGTACCCTATAGGACAGGTAGCAATCATTAAAACAAGGGCATCCCACTCACTTTGAGTTGCAGTTAAGCCCCAAGTGTCTTTTATTCGTATCCAATCATATGCATACTCACACCAGTAATCTTTATTAGTTGGTTTCCAATTTTCAGGTCCACTTGCACTTTTAGATCTATTCGCACCAGATTGAACTGCAACTAAATGGTCTGAATCATCTAAATAGTTAGCATATTCTTTCTTTTTTGAAAGACTCCAGGCGTAGCCACCAGAATCGTGAGCATTTTTAAGTGGTACAAAGTGATCTACGTCTAACTCTGAAGCAGAGTAATAATAGGTTGCAGTATATACTCCATACCATTTACCAGTATCTACATAACAATTTGAAGAGGTGGTAAAGGTAACTGCTTCAAATGTCTCATCTTGTAGAACTTCGTGTCTAATATTTTGACAATCGCCATCATCATCAGACCAATGACTCCAGTCATCTCTGTCATAAGTTGCAATGCTACTGCTGACCTCTCTGATTGCAAGCTGTGGATAACTTGTATTGGATGCCTTTGTGGTAGTTGTAATGGTTGTTGTAGTTGTTGCGTCTTGTAC